>ERZ857521.215-NODE-215-length-92004-cov-236.685848_pt1 | contig 92004 bp, 149 predicted proteins | sample MGYA00519701_ERZ857521 | MGnify/ENA primary metagenome ERZ857521 (study PRJEB31778, sample SAMEA3449346) | human gut metagenome | biome: human gut; feature: human-associated habitat; material: faeces | place: United Kingdom | collected 2010/2012 ...
TTTTAATTTATAATATGATATTTTAGGCAGATGATACATTAATATAGGCAATATGTAATTTTGAAGGTTTAAGAACCACAGCTTATAAATGTCCGGCTGGTGTTTATACTATAGGGTATGGACACACAAAAGGAGTAAAAAAAGGACAAAAAATAACCAAACAACAGGCTGTGGAATATTTATACTAGGATTTATAGCCTATTGTGGACTACTTAAACAGTATAAATGTATGTAGAACACAAGGTTAGTTTGATGCCCTTGCCGATTTCATATTTAATTTAGGTACTCCTGCATTCAAAAGATCTACGTTATATAAATACATAAAAAATAGATATTCCGACGACGCTATATGTAATCAAATAATGAGATGGGTATACGCCGGAGGAAAAAAATTAAACGGTTTAATAAAACGTAGATAGTGGGAATGCGATATGTGGAAATCAAAATAACACTATGAACATATTAGCATCTATTGGAAATACATTTAATACGATAAGCAACGGTACAGAAATAGGAAAATTAGCTGTTGCTGCATCAGCTATATTAGTCGCGTATATATCTCCAATAGTTGGATTGTTAGTCGCCTGTTTTGCATGTTCTATCACAGACATGATTTATGGAATCAAAGTGACAAAACGGCTAGGAAAGAAAATCACTAGTAAAAAGAACTGGAAAGGAACTCTTACTAAAATAAAAGATGAATTTGCTTTAATACTATTGGCACACCTATTAGAATATGTAATAGGATATGGTGATAATTTCATACTATCTGGAGGTATAGCTGTGATTATATGTTTGACTGAAATACTTTCTATATTGGAAAATCTAAACACACTAAACCCAGAAGGACCGTGGAAACTGATAAGTAAATTCTTAAAGAAAAAGGGTTCTGACATAATGGATATAGATGACAATATAATTTAGCAAAATGATGACGATAATAAATTGGTTAATAAACAACAAAAGAATCGCCATTGATGCCATTCTTTGCGCCTGTGCTGCGTTATTTCTTGGTTATGGTATAATTATGCATAATCAAAATAAAAAGCTCTCAGAAAGCCTAGAAATGGCTAATAATAACATAGAGGCCTATTAGGGTGTTATTTCAGCATCCTAGTGGGCCAATAATGTTTTAAAGCTATAGATGGCTGATTTGAAACAATATAATGACGAAGCTATAAATAAATTAGATAGCGTAAGAGAAGAATATAAAATAAATGCTAAAGATTTAAACACCGCTGCAACTTAGACTCAAACTATAGACGTTAATAAGAGTAAGGGGGTAGGGGGTTAGATTGTTGTAGTAAACGATACTATATATAAAGATAGTATATAGTACAACGATCTTACTAAAGTATTTTATACTATAGGAAAAGATAGTGTAAATATAAGATTAGATTTTAAAAATACTTAGTATTTATATATTTATAAAAAGAAAGAATATAAAAATAAGAAAAATTTTTTCCAACGCTTATTTACTTTAGATTTCAAAAAAGTAACTAGATATAAATATAGAATAGTAAACACAAACGATTTGATTAAAGAAGATAGCGTTAGAGTAATAGAATAGAGTTGATATGAATATGTTTTCACTTAAATCAATGATAGATGATATACTATTATTGGTACGCAATAATAACATTAGCGAAAGTGAAGACCTGTCGAGAGCATAGATTGCAACATGGGTACTTGCGTATAAATCGTACTTGATAAATAAAAAGAACGAAAAAAACGAAGACGACGGAGAAGATAAATCCGACGATAGTTTTTAGACTACAATAGGACCTGTAGAACTAATCGAAGAAGAATCTCTCGATAATACGTGTCTTCACAGAAAAAGAACTAAAGAAAAAATACCAGAGTTATTAGGAGACAGTGACGCAAACATAATAAGTGTGTGTGATCAAGAAGGATGTGTCATACAAAAGATGAATGATAAACGTAGACATTATCATTATTTCAGAAAATACACATTCGGAGAAATGACATACTGGTATGAAAACGGGTACGTTTATGTACAAGGACTTACTGATTTAAACAGACTCAAATATATTTGGATTACAGGTAACTTTGTAGATACTACAGATGAAGATGAAGATTCTATACAAATACCTGGATGGATGGTTCCAGATATTAAAAAATTAATATTTAACAATGAATTAGCGTTTATGTTAAGCCTACCTAGTGACGACGATAATAATTCTACATTATCGGGAATAAAACCAAAGGGAGATTAGCAGAATGAAAAATAATTCGTTTACTTATAGAGATTCTTATAAAGAATATACAAAAACCAACGGTAAAAATATAGATTATTCTACTTATAAAAACATTTTATACGAATTTAGTAATGTTGTACTTAATAACTTGTTATATAAATCAGAATGTATAACAATGCCTTACGGATTTGGATATTTGTGTATAGTGAAATATAAACCTAAAACTTTAGATAAAAACAGATTGTCTATAGATTATAAATCTTCTAAAGAGTTTGGAAAGATAATATACCATCTTAATGAACATTCCGATGGATATAAATATAGATTGTTCTGGTCTAAAATACCAAAAACATTTCCGGAAAGATATAAATATCAATTACAACTTGTAAGGAAAAACAAAAGACTGTTGGCAAAACTTATATTTAACAATCAAGATTATATAAACATAGATGATATACAAATATACAAAATGTGAATCTGTCATCGCTAAGATAATGGCTGATTCAGATATGCAAGAAAAAGATATAAGAATATCTGATATCAGGGAATGGATATTTGAAGCTGTTGAGAAAATAGGCGCTCCTATGCAATATATATAGAAAGAATCCGGTTCAGACGGATTTCCGATATTAAAAGTATAGGATCATCAAGTTCCTATCCCAGAAGATCTACAGCATTTAAACGCTGTTGCATATTCTACGAATGAAGACGGACCGTGGGTTCCTGCTAGAACTGAAACAGGACAATTTAAAAGTCATCCTGTAAAATGTAGAGGCCCAAAATTACCAATAGGTCCAATGTATGATTTAGATAATTTAGTAATAGATAGACCTGAATATTGTATAGAATAGGAAGATCCAAAATAGCCAATGAGATATAAACTTCCTACTGCTCAAAGTTAGTTCTACGAGGTCAATCTTACTAAATACGCAGATAAAAATTTAGATGTTTTGAGAAAAGATGTTACGTTTTTTACAAAACCGGGATGGATAGTATTGAATAGAAAAGACGGATATGTAAAATTATCTTATAAAGCAATAGCAGTAGATGAACGAGGATATCCATTAATACCCGATTTAGCATCTTATCAGGAAGCAATATATTGGTACGTTATGATGAAATTATCATTTCCTAAATACTTATAGGGAAAATTAGGAGGAAGTATATCTGCTTCACAGAAAGTGTATTTTTATCTGCACCAACAATGGAATTTCTATAGGAATCAGGCATACGCAGAAGCCATGATGCCTACAGAAAGTGATATGAGAAGTATTAAAAACGAATGGAATAAATTGATTCCAGAATGGGATTCTGATGACACGTTCTTTAAAGGTGTTGGAAGAAGACAATTAAATTATAACGATTACTATTATGGGTACTGAAAACACAATTAAAACACAAATAAATTCATTCATAAAAGGAATGGATACAGACACGTCATACGGATTGGTAGATAGTAATAGTTATACATTTGCAGAAAACATAAGAGTTTTTTCTTTAAACGAAAGCGGAAAATCCTCGAATACCAATTCGTACGGACAAGTCAAATCTATGGAAGGTGTTGGTAATTCTGTAGATTGTAATTTGGATTCTTTTACTCATAATGATGAAAAAGTATTCAACGATCCAAAAGATATAAAAATAATATCAACAAACAACATAAGAAATTACGGTATAATAATTATATCGTTTACTGAAAACGAAAATAAATGTTTTGCTGTAATAAGATTTGAAAATCCTGAAAATAACGGAGGAGATTATAATTTTACACTTGTATGTAAAGTAAATGAACCGTCGGGAGATCCTACAAAAGAATTAAATAAAGTAAGTACTGTCACTAGATACGAAAGTGATAAATATATAAAATTATATATAGCTGACGGTTATCACAACATAATCGTTATAAATATAATGAATTCGTACGGAATACTTGATGATTTTTCATAGATAGAATCTATCAACAAGTCTATATTTGAATCTCCAATATTGAACGGATTTACAAGTGGAAATTTAAAAACAAGTCTGGTTCAATATTCTTATAGAATATACAATAAAAATGGAATATCTACTGATGTATCTGTTCCTACAAAATTAATACCGATAGTATTAAGACCGAATAATAAAGACGGAAAAAATATACAAGGTGACGATAAAGATAAAGATACAGGAACTGGTGTAAAATTAAAAATACATGTTCCCTAGGATGTTCGATTTATGAACAGAATAATTGTATACAGAATAAGTTATATAGAAAACGGACAGACGCCTTCTGTAGAAATCATATATGACAATATTATAGACACAGAAGATGAATATATAGATATTGCAGATTACGGATAGGAACCTCTTTCTGAATTAACATTAGAAGAATATAACAGTATAACAGGTATTCACATAATACCGAAAGTGATAGAATCTAAAAATGACTACATGTTTGCTGCAAATATAAAAGAAGAAGACTACAATCATTCTTTCGACGATTTTGATTCTAGATCTTATAGATTCAATCTTGCTGGCAATTCTTATTTATACGATTGTAATGATACTTCTAATGCAGAATACGTAATAAACAGTAGCAATCCTGATTGGGACAGCGTATCAAAAGATGCTGATTGTTATAATTTGTACAATGACATGTCTTAGGAATTCGTGGATTATAGTGGAGAACTTGACGATAAAAACTATTGTAGATTTGACACTAATGGATATTATGGAGGTAGCGGAAAATACATAAATTGGAGGTTTATAATAACCGAGTTGGACGGAGATAGTTCAGAATTCGTATCTGATAAAAATGACGGAACTGTTGGATGTTCTAGTAACATTATAAAGTTAGATAATACAAAACCTCTAGATTCTAATATCAAATGTTCTTACATAAAAGACACCGGTATAGATTATGATACTTAGAAAAACGTTGATTTTTCTAAAATGTATTCTTCTAATTGTTCAAATGGTTATAATTATTCAAATCCGGTAGTTTCTTATGCGTTAAAATCTTTAAAAAGAGACGAATTATATAGATACGGAATCATACTGTACGGAAAAAACGGTAAAAAGTCTGCTGTGAAATGGATATGTGACATCAGAACACCGAATCAATCTACCAATGGATTTGAAACATTCTGTTCAAATAGGATGACCAGTTAGACTAACGGTGTTGATCTGAAAGTTAGACCTCTTGGTGTAGAATTCACAGTGGATATAAACAAATACAAGGAAGGAAAATCTGCTGACGACTGGATAGAATATTATGAAATAGTAAGATGCAATAGAAATGATAATGATATTCATAATATAACACAAGGTGTTTTATCTAGACCTGTTCAAAGACAGTTTAATAAAAGTGCTACAAACGTAAACATAGTAGGACAACCTTATGTACCGACAGGTACTATTACTACTGCAAACTATTGGGTAGGATAGAAATGGAGAGCTAGAAACGAATCTATATCTAATGAGGATTATAATGGATACGAAGCTGATAATTATGAAAACAGACTTTTATATCAATTCATATCTCCTGAGATATTGTACCAAAAAGATTCTACATAGGATTTATTGTAGAAATCTAATATATTTCTACATCCTGTAAATTATATATTCGGACAAAATAAAGATTTCGATTACGATAAATAGTTATATACAATATCAGTACCTACAGATCATTTTAATGTAGGAATGAATAAGTTTACATTTGCGTCTACTGCATATTCTAACTTAAATAAACCATTAGGTGTATATACAGAAGATGCAGATGGCGGATATCAAGTGTGTGTTGGAGAAAATACAGAATTACTTGGACAGATAGGATGTAAGAGTGTGTTTGATTACATAAAAACTACAATATCACAATACTACGTAACCAATCCGTCTGAAACAATAATGAATAAGAATTTTGTTGCTACATGGTATGGAACCGGTACAGATTATTATAACAAAGACGACAACAAACATTCATATCAAGTTTCAGATAGAAATTATAATAATGTTTCCAAAGAAGTGTTTTCATATTCTAAATTGTACGAACAAGGTTTGGGTTTAGCGTTTAGAATATATGACGAAGAATCTTATCACAATCGAGTAATAGGTAAACCGGATGAATATGAAAAACACAAACTAAACTATCGAAACGCAGACAGATATGAAATCGGTGATGTAAAAATGGCAGACGAAATAAAATGGGATGAATTTTTACAAATAACTGACGACGATAAGATACAATACAAATATACAGATTTTAGTACTTCTATAGGAAGTTGTACTTTTTGTAACTTTTTCTGTGGAGGTATGTATGAAGAATAGACAGTATTAGGTACTTCTGATTCTTCGAACAATATTGTAGGAAGCGGTTTGAATGATTTATCTAACGGAGGACTTTCTGACCAAATGTTTGGTCCTGGTGGAAGAACAATGTTGATATATTTAAAAGATACAGATAATATATTATACAAAACAATAGGTGCGATATCTATAAAATACTATTCTAAGAGAAATAGTGGTAGTTTTTACGATATAATAAATAATTATTATACGTTAAATAGATATCAAGCGAATATTGGTACTACAGTATCTAGATATGAAAATTTAACATCCGCTTTAAATACAGACGTTATATATATGAACAGTATACTCGGAACATATATATGTAATGTACAATAGGATACTGTTCCATATAACGGTTACGATTATGTATCTAGAACTTTAGATAGTTATTATAGTTATGGAAACTTATTCAAAGCCAATAATAATAGTCACGGTATATTTGACGGAGATTGTTTCATAATGCCTATGGAATATATATCTTTACATAAATATTATTTTCCAAAAATAAAATCTCCAACTACTACTATGATAGCATATTCTATACCTGTAGAAACCAATATAAACTTAGCTTATACTTATGGTAACGAATATAGTAGAAACTATAAGAATAGCGGAATATCCAATATACAGATAGAACCTGCAAACGTAAATAATTATTACGCTTAGACAGATCCTTTGTACAATTATAATACTGTATATTCAAGTAACAATTATACTAAAGTATATTCTCACGAAAGTAATGTGAACGACGAGAATATAAGCAAAATTGATTATAGATGTCATAATTCTAATATAAAACTAAATAACGAAAATATAGATAGTTGGACTAAGTTTCAACCCGCAGACTATATAGATGTCGATACGAGATACGGTCCTATTACTAATATGAGAAATTTTGAAAACAGATTGATGTTTTGGCAAGAAAACGCTTTCGGACAATTAAGTGTGAAAGAACGATCTCAAATAATAGACAGTAACAATCAAAGTCTTATATTAGGAATAGGAGGAGTATTGGACAGATATGATTATTATGATTAGACATCCGGAATGCATGAGGAACAATATTGTGATGCACAATCAGATAGTTAGTTATATTGGTATGACGATCATAATAAAGAATTGAAATCGTTTAATAGACAATCTGTAGTATAGCTGAACAAACAATATAAAACACAAAATGTAATGCACGATTTACATTCTGATATAGAAGAAGAGTAGACGTGTATGTTTTATGATAATTATTATAACGAATTGATATCAAAAGTATTATAGAATAATAATTCTATAATATATAGTGAATAGAATAGAATATTTACATCTGTATGTACTATACCGTTTGATAATTATGTAAAATTCAAAAACGGTACGTTTGTTTTAAAAACCGGAGACGGAAATATAAAAGTAGCTCAATGGAATAAGAAATACAATGAAAACGGAGAGTATAGTTGTAGAGATATAGATGGAAATATAATACACATATATATATAGTATGTAGTAAATGATCAGCCTTTATATACTAAGGTTTTTGATAACTAGGAATTAGTATCTGATAATTTAGACATACCTAAGGATTATTTTAAAAATGGTCATACATACGAATGGAAAACAGAATTAAATAATACAAAAACAACAGATTTGTAGATTACAGATAGAGAAGGCAATTTTAGATATTCAATCCCTAGAGCTATTGATTCTGAAGGAAATATTAGTAAATTTGGAAATAGAATCAGAGGAAAATATATGATTTGTAGTATATACAACGATAATACTGAGCACGATGCATCTTTATCTTATATCTTAACTAAATATAGAATATCATGGGCTTAAAAGATAGAAAAAGAATATTAAATCGTTATCAGGCTGGAAAATCAATAACATTCTAGCCTAGAAGTATATACGATCCTATATATAACGGAGCTGGACCTATGACTCCGTTCTTTGATTGGAATTCACTACTAAAGGAAACGAGTTAGGCTTTAACATCTAGTATACCTACTGTTACTAACATAAACAATAGTCCTATAACAAATACGAATAATAATATACAAACTAACAAATACGGAAATATTTTACAAAATATGAAAGGAGCGTTAGATACTACTATGAATTACGCTTCTCAGTTGTTACAGTTTGGAGGATAGATGGCAAACGCATTTGGCGGTGTAAAATCGCAGAATGAACTTTTAGGAGAAGCCGGATCTTCTACCGGTACTATTGATGGTATTTCTTACGAAAAACAAAATCCTGTAGACTCCGAAGGTAACATGAAACAATTAAAAGCAGAAAATACAAGTAATACATTAGGTTTGGCTGCATCTGGAGCATCTATTGGAAATTCTATAGGAGGTCCAATAGGAGCTGTTGCAGGAGGATTAATAGGAGGTATTGTTGGATTGTTTGGTGGAAGTTCCAGAAAAAAGAAATTAAAAAGAAGAATCAGAGAAGCTCAACAATATACAGGAAGATTGAATTAGTATAATAGATCTGGAGCACAGTCTGACGCATTATATAGAAATTATTATTTAAATAACGATTCAAATTAGGACGAGATGATATACGCAAATAGTGGAAAGGACAATAACGTATGGTCTCCGTACGGATATCATAAAGGTCCGACAAATAGTATGGTTGGAAAAGGAGAAAGTATATTAAATCTACAAGATGAAACGGCAACTTATGTATCTAAAGGAAAAAGAGGAGTAGATAACCAACCATCTTCTGTTAGACAAGACGACGATAATATAATATTAGGAAATGATATAGATTGGTCTAACGGAATTAAATTTTCAGATCAGGCGGCACCTTATACAATGAAATTACAATACATAAATAAGCTTAGAGATAAATCTGGAAGATATGATAAATTAAGCTCTCTTAGTCAAAAAACAAAAGATGTACAAAATAGAGAGATAGATAAATATAAACAACCGATTATGGACAACCTAAGAAACATATCGAATAGACAGAAAATACAACACGAAATACAGAATAGATATGAAACATACGGATACGACTCTGGAAAGAATTCATATCTATTTCCAGCTATAGCAGGAATAGGTGCTGCATTAAATCAGTATTCTACTTATAATAATCAACCGATACGTTACCACAATACCTATCGTGAAAATCCATATCAAGCTGAAGCTTTAGCAGGATTGGCTAGAAATAGATATAATATATATCCTGAATTGGATGCTATAAGAAGAATAAGTAGAATGGGACAATATAGTATAAATAATTCTGGAGGATTAAGCGGAGCTTAGAGATATTTAGGAAGAATAGCAAATATTCTAGGAACACAATAGAATATATCTAAAGTGTACAATATGGCACAAGAAGCAAATATGAACGCTAGACAAAATTATTATACTCAGTTGTTAAACGCTGGAGCTAAAGACCAGAGTAATAGAATGCAAGCTGCACAGCACGATTGGGCTGATTACGTTGCTTCTCACGGTGCTAAATATAAGAATAGAGACATTGCGATATCTAACATGCTTAACCAGATTAATTCTGCTTATGCTAACAAGTTCAAATACGATACTTGGAAAGATACTGCTGATTTGTATAGACAAAGATTAAATGACGAACAGTTAGAAAAATTAGCACAATTAGAAGGTGCAAGAGGAGTTTCAACGAGAAACACAATGCCGACGTTTACTAAAACATATAGTTCTGAAACTTCACCGTTCGGTCTTGATTTAAGTTTTAAAAATCTTATTAAATTATATAAATAATTATGATATACGGAAGAGATGAAGCCGTTGTGTATCCGGTTGCCGATCTATACGATACCGGAATGATGAATGCATACATATCGGCTGTAAAAGATGAATACGAAAGAGGACTGAAAGCACAAGACGAATTCGTATCTAAATACGGAGATTTTATGAGTCCTTTTTCTAAAGATGTAGATACTTGGAACCAACTTACAATGGACCGAGTAGAGAAAGCATATAACGATTTAGAGAAAATAGGAGTGGATCCGATAAGATCTCAAGAGGGCAGACAGTATTTATATAAAGTAATAAGAAGTGTACCTAGAGAAACTCTTTCTAAATTGAAATAGTCTGCTAAAGCTGGAGAAGAATATCTTCAAAATAGATCTAAGTTACAATCACAAGGAAGATGGAATCCTGAGTTTGAAAACTTTTTATTAGGTGGTAAATCTTTTTAGAATTGGAGTACTGTAGATAGTGGAATGTGGGATAGAACTTCTCCTATGGAATATAAAGATCTAAAAGAACTAACAAGTCCTTGGATGGCAGGTATAGACTCAGAATTCGATGAAGAATTGACAAAAAAGAAAAACGATGGATTTGATTACTATACTACTTCTGAAAAGAAGATAAGAGGGGCAATAAACGATAACATCAATGAGTTCTTACTTAATGATTACGGAAAATTCTTCTACAACAAAGCTCTCAACGACGCTAGATCTACAGCGTTACCTGGAGAAACAGAAGACAGTATAAGATAGAGGGCTAATAAGTTATTAGAAGATTCCATATATAGTAGAAATAGCGTGCTTACTAGGAAGAAGAGAGAAGTTAATCCTTACTATATGGAAAGAATTAAATACAGTCACGATATAGCTCTTGAGAATTTAAGACACAAGCACGATATGGATAAACTTAAATGGAAAGCTAATAATTCTGGAACTCAAAAGAAACCAAATACTGTAAACTATAATCAGTCGTTACTAGTAAGAGGTGCTTTGAGTTTGTCTGGTGGACAAAAAGCAGTAAATGCATATTACGGAAATCCTGATATGGGATTCGATTTTGCAACTACGCAAACAAAGAATTCGTTCTTAGGATGGAAGAAGAAAAATATGAAATTAGGAAGAACATTTAACTTATCAGGAACAGCTTATAATAATTATAAGAATAGATTCTTAAATTATACAGGATAGATGACTGAAGATAAGAAAATACTTCCTGCAAGATTAGGAAGAAAATATAATACAGTAAGCTCGTTCAACAAGGGTAAAGTGTTCTATCTATACCCAAGTGACCTCGACGATATAGAAAGTACAGACGAGTTTGTAGTTAACAGCTTCGGAAACGTTAAACCTGTAAAATCAGGATACGTTAGAAAGCTTAGAAACAGAATGGCTTACGATAAGTATCGTGATGACAAAGATGAATTAGTAGAAGATAAGAAATATGCTCCACACGTTTACGCACAACCTACAGGTAGAGTGTTTACTAAAGTTGGTACAAGCGGACAGATACAACAGTATAGTCAGATCAAGACTTACGATACCGACGGTAAATACATTGGAGAAGGTTACATGAAGATAAACGAAGGAGCTCCTTCTTATAACGATCCTAGCGGAATGATGTCTATATATCCAGAAGGAACAAAGTGGACAAATAAATAGTCTGTAATGGATTATAACGTAGACGTAAAAACACTAGGAAGAAGACAAGTAACAAAAACACAATCCACAGGAGAAGATTGATATGGATATAAAAAGAATGCAAGGCGTCGCTTCATAGATTGCAGTACAGAATGCAAATCAATGGGAGTGGGACGTACTTAGACGAGAGCGTCTTAGAGAATTAAGCAAAAGAAGATAGTAGAATAATAATACGGGATCTTCTAATACTAAATAGAAGGAACAACAGCAATAGAACGAGTAGGCTCAATAGTCGCAACAAGGCGGCTTTAAGCCTACTTATTCTGCTACATAGAGTTCTCAAAATAAAAGCATAAATCTACATCCTTTCTTTCTGAATGACGATGATTCAAATACAGATCCTAATTAGTTTTTATAGCCTATAGAGGTTTAGAATATGGGCTGGAACACACAAACTAAGAATTGGATAAACGAAGGATCTACTGGAAATCAACAAAGAAGAATAAACAACAGAAACGAAATATTAGCTAGATCTAAATATAATGTTGATTTATAGTTGCAAAGAAAGAGAAATATAGCAGAAAATAGTAGGAATGGAGATATGGATTTCTATTATGCTCCATACGAAGATGCTGTAAAAGAATACGAAAAAGAAAAGCGGTGGTATATAAATACAGATCCTAGAGTATTAGAAGCTAAAAGAAAAGCTAAAATAAAATACGAATAGATAAAGTCAGGAGGACATCCTGAAGGATATTTTGACAGAGCTTTGTATGCGTTAGGTCAGATATCTACTCTAGATGTGCACGGTGTTGTTAACGGAATACAATCGATATTTGCAGGCAATAAAGCTAAAAAACAAGATTTACTAAACGATACATATAACGTATGGATGTAGAGAAAAAATGAGACACAGATAGCTACATCTAATGGTAAACTACAAATAGCTGATTAGATATCTAACGTGTTAGACTCTTCTTCTATAGATAGATATGTAGATGTATGTAACCAATTAATAGCAGATACAGATAGAAGAAATAGTCTTATCGATAAATATACTAGTAGAACAGGACAGGGTATTACTAGAGAAGAGTCTTTGGAATTAGACATGTTGAAAAACAGAATAAATACATTAACTAAGGAAAAAGACGAATTTGAAAAAAACATAGAGTCTGCAGGAACATACGAATCTAACACTTTGTTGGGAGCTGCAATATCTAATGCGCAAGAATATTTAACCAGTGGAGGAGGTTCTTTTAATTTTGATTTTGGAACTGGACTTGGTGGATCTCTATTAGGATTTAGAGAGAACATAACCAAATTGCAGAAAGGATTGGCTACAAGAAATCCTCAGATGGTTGAAGAAGCAAGACAAAACCTTAAAAGAATAAGAGGTGCTTACGAGAATCAATCTTAGAAAATGAAAAATCTCTGGAGAAAAGATATAGAAAGAGATACTAAAGATTTGAATAGTTATACCAGTAAATACACAGTCAGTGATTACTTTTTAAATAAAGAACAAGAAGCAAATCAAATATTAAATCCGTTCAATCCTAAGAAGTTGTGGATGGCTCCTGGTCTTTTAGGAGCATCTTTATCGGATACTAATAAAATGGCTGTTAGTATAGCTACTGGACTTCTTACTATGTTGCCGATAGGAAGAGCTGCGCGAGTAGGATTACAAGCTGCAAACTATGTATCATAGGTAGCTCAGGGAGCAGACGAAAACTTTGCTAACGTAGATTAGGCATACAAAGAGATAGTAAGATCGTCTTTGACTGAACAAGGATAGTATAGAACGTTTTTATAGGACGGTAGAGAAGCTATCGGAAATCCTGCTGCTACTGACGAGGATATAATAAACGCTTATTTCAGAGGAGATTATATTCCTAAAGACATAAAAGTCAGAAAGACTTTGATGAATGCTACTACAGGTTCGATGAAGTAGTTCATGTAGGGACAGGGAGTTAATCTATTAGACTCTTGGATAGATATGGCTATAGAAACTACACCTGTTGGTAAGTTTGCAAAACTGTCCAAAATAGAAGCTGTAAAGGGCGCAAAACAAGGTCTTGCGAACATTGGAGAATCATTATCTGGAACTAAAGCTGGTCAATTTGTAACAAGTGCTCTAAAGAATTCAAAAGGAAAAGCTACACAGCTTGTAGATAAGATGGTAGAGTACGGAGTACGAAGAACAGCAAATGTTTCACAGATAGCCAAAGAGATGCCAAAAAGACTTCTACAGACTAGATATAATCTTGGAGTAGCAAATAGAGCAGTAAAAGATATAGCTAAGAGATCGGTGATAGGAGCCTACTCTGAAGCAGTAGAAGAAGGTTTGCAGCAAGAACAGCAATACGAAAGAATGTACAATCCTTCTGATTAGTACTATGATGTCTATAAACAGATTCCTAATACTATACTGGGAGGTCCTAGATTGTGGTATTCTTTATTGTTCAAAGATCCAGACAAAGCTTCGTAGGAAGAATAGGAAATATGGCAAAGCATGGCTGGTGGTATATTAGGATCTTTCGTACAAGGAGGTTCAATGAATATTGTTCGTACTGGAGTAGACGCTGTACAATAGATGAAGGATGGAGATATTATATTAAACAACATAGTAGCTGATAAAATAAACGGTGACACTTAGATCGAAAAGGCAAAGTTGTATTCTAAAAAACTAAGAACATAGAGAGGAAAACAAAACCTGATAGATGTATTAGATTAGTATTAGCAATATAATGATAAACTAAATCAATCATATAAAGATGGTGGTGTAAAATAGGGAATACCAGAAGAGTGGATAGCCGAAGATAAAGCTATGGTGTAGGATATAGAAAACATTCGATATTCACAAAAAACACAACAGTTAGCTAATAGATTGGGAATCAAAAATAAAAAGTTCAATCTTATAGACAACGACGATTACGATCTACTTGTAGCGATGCTATATAGAAATCAACAGCAAATAAAAGAAGACAACGATTCTTTAAGTGAGGTTGTACGTAATCAAGAAAAACAAACTCCTATTACTTTTAACTAGTTCTTAGAAAATCAAGTAAGTGCTGGAAATTTAGATTAGAATTTCTTATAGAGTTATATCGGAGAGCAAAACGGAATAACAAGTTTGGTAAATACTGAAATTTTATCAGAAGAAGAGTTAAATAATGTTTAGAAAAAATATCAAGAATTACAAAATAGATATAATAATTACATTTCTAACATAGATACGATAGCTAAGCTTGCTGCTAATATGAAAACTCTTCAAGAGATAAAAGCTCTTGATAAACTTAATGGTAGACAGTCTTTTATACAAAAGCGTGTAGAAAGAGAAGTTAATAAAATAAAACAAAACATAAATAAAATATACGAACAGCAAGGAAAGCAAGCTCCTAAGATGGATACTCTTTCTGACGTAGAAGATTTTTATAAGAAAGCAGGTCTTCCTATAAGTGAGGATTATATAAATAATATAAAAACTATAGATGAATACAAATTACAACGAGATTTATCTATAGAAAAAGCTTATAAATTTATAACAGATCCCAAATACGCTAAAAAACAACTGTCTCAATACAAAGAAACTAAAAAACAAGACGAGTATTTACAACAACAAGTTGAGTCTGACTACTATGATAAAGTTCTACACGATTATGCCGTACAAGACGCTGAAATAAACGACAGTAATAATATATATGTCGGAGAAGACGGAAAAACTTATGCGGTAAGATTGAATGTAGCAAAAGACGAAAATGGAGAAGACGTTGAATATTATTCTAAACATCTATATGATCCAAAAACTGACGTAATGGACAGAAGTGAACTTCCTTTCGATAAAGAAGAATGGTTCGACGGAAGAGATCAGATAGATGATATGACGCAAATAAAATCTCCTCAACTTAGAGAAAACGACGGATCTGAAGAACGTGTAGAAGAATTTTCTAAAAGACGAGATGTAAACGAATAGAAACAAAAATATACTCGAGATCTGTTAAACGATAAGAGTAGAAATGGTTATACAAGTAGAGCGAATCGTATAGAATCTTTTGTAGATGAAAATTATTCTCCGTACAAAAGAGGAAAACAGTATTTCTTAAAGAACGGAGAAGAGGAATTAGAGATAACAAAGACAGAATATAATTACGCTAAGTGGTATAAGAAAAACTATTATACAGAACAACAAGAGGAAACACAAGACGATGTTCAAACCGAATAGGAAAATATATATGGACAGCGTGATAACGTTGAACCATAGGTTTAGAAAGAAGAGAAACCTTCTGGACCAGAAGAATCTCAGAACACTGAACAAGAACAACCGATAACAAACAAAGAAGTAGAACAGCCTACAAGCGAACCTGAACAGAATCAATAGGAACAACAAGATTAGGAAGAAGATCAGAAGGTTCCGGATATAAAAATGACAGATGCTCAGAAAAATGTTATATAGGATCTTTCTCAGTTTAAGGTAGAAGGTAATAAAAAAATAAGATACGATTTGCGTTCTCCTATGGATTATTTTATAGAAGACGAAGATGGAAATATACAAGCGTATCCTAGAGTACATAGTAAACTTAAGAAGATGTTCGAATTAGACCATACTGTATATGACAATATGAATTCTATATTCGAAGAACTTGAGAAATACAGACTTGATTTTATTGATGCATTCAAACATAGAAATGACAATCAAGATGCTGCAGATAAATATAAAAAGTCTAAAATTTCATATATAAATAAAATAAAACAGTTACAATAGGAATACAACGAATCATTATTGAAAACTGTAAAAAATAATGAAAACTTGTACGATTTCTATAATGTTATTTTGGATGGATATTATTCTAACGATAACATACTAATGAGCAAATCTACTACCGATCATATATCTAAAATAGTAGGAAATAGGATTGGTGATAAGGTACAGTTACCTGCTACTTCTGTAATATCTGGTACAATAGTTGACGAAATATGTAGAAGATGTTTTAGTGGAGAAGATGTTAAAAACGAACCGAGATTCAAAATGGACGATTCTACATTCGAAAAACTTAAACAAGACATAATAGATGTAAAGGCTGACTTCGAAAGCAAAGGTTGGGTACTACTTCCGCAACAATATTGTTGGTATACTGAATTAGAGGGGATAGGAAGAATTGCAGGAGAAACAGATATGTTGGCTGTTGATACTGACGGTTCTGTATATCTTATCGACTTTAAAACAAGTAAGAGATCTTATAAATACGGAACTCAAGTTAAAATTAGTGGGGAAAAGTTAATTACACAACCTTCTGATTACGTAGAAGCTATAGACTGGAATTTTGCAAAATCTAACTTTTCAGCAAGAGATGAATATAGAACACAGTTTACTTTGTACTCTATGATGATACAACAGTGTACTATGTAGAGACAAAAAGTAAAAACGATAAATATATTAGGATTTACCGTAAAAGCTTCTGTTTCAGATAATGATCTTGTACAAATTAAATCAATAGAAAAACCTAATTTTATAGAGTTAGAAATACAGGATGATTTGAATACTTATTTGATTTTTGACGAAGATTCTTAGAGCACGATAAGAAAAGAAAAAGAAAATTATTTAACTCTCATAAATCATATAGAAAATCAGTTACAATCTGATAAAAACTATTTAAATCAGCATTTCGATGAAATAAATAAGAGTTCAAACTTATATAGAGAGTTAGAACAACTTTCTACTAGAACTAAAGATATAAAATCTAGAATAAATAAAATAGATATAAACAAAGATCCTGTATCTGAATTGAAAAATATTCACGATCAATATCTGTAGTTATCTACTGATTACAGTAATGCTGTACAAAAAGTATAGGATTACTTGTCTTAGAAAGCTGAACAATATCAACAAGAACAAACACCTACAGTATCTACACAAAGTATACCTGTTGATATACAGTGGGACTTTAAAGAAATAGAAAAATACGATCGTGTATGGTATATAAACGTATCTAGGCAGAACGAAAAGCTCAGACAATTCAGAAGGATTACTACAAATAAAGATTTTATCGAAAACACTACTTTCTATTTGGATACAAACATTAAAACGTTGATGAATCATGATTACATGATAACGTTTGAAAAAATAGTATATCATACTAAGGATCAAAACGGAAACGACGTATAGTTTGTATTAGAAGGAGATGACGCTAGAAGTGTATCTATTTACTTTGCAAAATACGATTAGGACGGAAGACCGTACGGATACGGATAGAATCCTTTAGTAAAACAAATAAAGGAAGCGTTACAACAAAACGAAGAAAACATAAAAAACAAAAACTTCCAATTAGTTTTGACAGGATTATCTAGAACAAACGGGGTCATAATAAGTCTTAAAGAAAACAAAAATGTAAAAGACACGTTCGATTTTACAGAAGAATAGATAGAACACCTGTTAGAAAACGGTACAGACCGAGTAGGTGTTACTGATAAAATGGGTGTTGTAAAAACTATAGATAAAGCAAACAAAACTATATACGGAGACGGTATATATGCAAACTCCGGAGAACGTAGATTATCTCCTGGACAAGTAGTACTGATACACGATTTAAAATACAACGAAGATAAAGGTAACGGCAATCATAAAATACCAATCGTACTCTTACAGAAAAAGATAACAAATGCTGATGCTGATCTTATCATAAACCTATTGAAAGATACAAGTAAGTAGGAATTGGCTGTTACAAATTCTGGTATTGTTGGACCTATAACAAAATATTAGTTGTTATCTACACTCGTAAGATTCGGTCGTGGTGCACAAAATACAGGAAACGATTTCGTATTTAGATACAAAGAAATAGACGGTGTTGCACAAAGAGACATTGTAGAACTACAAATCAGAGATGAAGAAGGTCAATTAATTACTACAGAATATGACTTGAATAATCCTATATCTGTAGGTCAATTAAAACGCCGTTTAGTAGAAGATGTATACTTATATACAAATAATATATCTGTATTAAACAAAGCTACCAACAAGGCAAGAAACACAGATAAAAACAACATATTCTCACAGTTACAAGAATTCTTTGAAAACAATCCTAACATAAACGAGATAAGTTACGGAGAGAGTATGGTGTTCAATCGTGCTGACGTAGATCCTGACGGAGACGGTTCGTACAAAGGAATAACAGGATTACACTGGATGATAAGACACGGTTGGCTTACTACTAACTATGGTGGTGTTACAGATTCTATTTTCTCAGCTACAGGAGTTTAGGGAATAATACCGAACAAACAGTAGTAGAATATAGAACAACAGCCTGAACCAGAAAAAGTAGAAAATGTAGACGTACAACCAGAATAGAATGTCGGTGGAAATATAGGATACGAGAAAGAAGATGTTGAAGATGTTAGTATAGACGATGTTAACGAACTTCTTGGTGGAGACTTTGTAGCAGACAACGAAGGTCTTTTCCATAAACAAAAAGGAAAAGCTAATGTAAAGATAGAAGAGAATGTAGCAAGAAGAACTATAAAACGAATTGTGGGAGACTCTACACCTTTACAGATGATAGACGATATTATATCTGTAATGTACGATGGAGATGTTGTCGGTATGTGTACTGCAGCTAGTATATATATTTCTAGACAAGCGGAAGCCGGTACTGATTACCACGAGTCTTTCCATGCGGTTGTCGAGCTTCTTATGGATAAAAATAAGCGTGAGAGTTTGTATAAATTTACTAAGAATAAATTTAACATGCAAAACGCTACAGACGAAGAAGTTGCGGAAGCTTTAGCAGATTTATTCTTCTTATATAGTAAAGATGCTATACATTTTGAGGGAAGAATTGGAAGATTGTTCTCTTATGTGAAAGACTGGATAAATGCATTTAAAGTTACAAAAAGTTTAAAACTTGCTAATTTGTTTGTAAATGCAGATTTTGGAAAATTCGCAAATAAAACTATAAGCAAAGAACAGGTCAACGACTTTAAAAATAGATTCCCAAAAGGTCTTAACTTGAAAATAAAAGGTAAGAACGGAAATGGTGTAGAACTTAAACACATATACACATCTACTCAATTAGACGATGCAATTAATTATTTAGTATATCTGATAATAAAGAATGAAGGTATAAGTAGTATTGGTTCTAATCTGGATAAGTTAGATATTTCTAAGGAACATCTTACTAATACGAAACTTGACGAAAACAACAAACCGCTTTCTAATTTCGGCAGAACTTATAGAATAGTAACAATGAGCGGTAAGTCCGAATAGGAATTGGATGATTTAGTAAAAGAAGGAAAGATAACACCTCTCGTTAAAAACAACGTGTTAATAATGAGAGAAATATTTAACAATTACGAAGACATCAAACCTATGATACTCGCCAAGTTGAAGAGCATGGGTGTTAACTCTAGACTAGACTAGGAATAGACAGAAAGAGAAAATAAAGAGGGAGACGATGTTAGTCAAATATCACGAGATGTAGATTCTCACGCAGACGAATTCTACACACATTCGATGTCTGACGATTTATCTTCTAATATGATATTCTTCTTAAGTACTAGACCTGCATTAAGATATGCTACATAGGAGGATGTTAATAACGGAATTGTACAATCTTTGTATAAGAAAGATAGAAACGGAAACGAACAGAGAGTTTTAGTATCTTCTTCTAAAAACTCTATGGGAATGACCACTTTCATGGATTACAAACAAGTACACTAGTTATTATTATCAAATCTTCATGATGTAAAAGATGTTGAAGATTTGTATAACAAACTTAAAAAACTAGGAAAGAACGATTATCTTTATGAAAATATAGCAAGAAGTTTATATCAGTTTAGATTCCAATCTTATAAGAGATATACCAATAGAAAAGACGGAATGGATAATGTACCTATGGTAATGTTTAGAGGAAAGTTATTAGATCCTAAACATTATATTTCTAATAAAAATAAATTATCATAGGAAGATCTGTATCCTAAGTTTGTAAGATGGTCTCATGATGTACTTGACAAGAACGGAAAAATAATATTTAAAGCCGGAGACGTGATACAGGGTGCAAGTATTGTGATGAATTACGATATGGAAAATCTTACTACATAGTTGTTCCAATCTATAAAATCTCAAAAGTTAGATTATAATTTCTTATATATAAGATCTGTAGTTGACGATAACGGAAAAGTTATAAACGGAAATTATTTATATTCTTACCATCCTACTAACTACGATAGATCGCAGCAACAATATCCAATACAATGGTTTGACAACTTACGTTCTTCTTTTAGCGGATTATTTACTAAGTCTGGAGATCTTAATAAGAATTTTACAAACTTTAAAGACTCTAAAAAATATCTTTCTGAATTGTATAACGCGTTAACATTAGCGAAAGCTAATAACGGAAAGATTACAATAAACAAAGTAAATTATGACTTGACAAAAGGATCTGACTTAAGCGTTGTTATATCGTAGTTTGTAAAAAGTATGAGAAACATAGGTGTAGATATAGATACCAACATGGTTCAATATTTACTACAACAGATGAATCCTGATGAACCTATGTTATACTTAGCGTTCGTAGATTTAATAACTAAGGGAGGAAACAATAGTGTATATAGTATATTATAGCTTATAAAAGATAACGGTATTCTAGACTTGATGCAAAATAGGCTAGAGGCTGGAGACATATCTTTCTTTACAAAAGATCAACCTAAAAATAATAGAATACACGATAGTATAAATACCGGATCGTATGTTTACACTAAGAGTGGCTTCTTAACGTTATTGGCAATGTGGCAAGGAAAATTTAGAACATCTACTACAGAACTTATGACAATAGGTCCTGAAAACACAAAGATGTATACTTTTGCTCAAAACCACACAGCTTCGGATACTATATACGATCTTAATAATTCTTATGACGAAAACGGAAATCTTGTAAAAGGATGTACACTTGAAGAGTTAAGTTAGGTAGATTATATATTAGCTAGAGATCAGCAAGGTAATAGAATAGGATCTGTTATAGGAAAAACTCTTATGAATAAAGATTGGAATCCTAATCATAATAAATTACAACTGAGAACTTCTGCTGGAACTAAATCTTCTACTTATTCTGACGAAGGAACTAAGTATTCTAAGACTACTTCTAGAGAAGACTACATGGCTAAAGTACAGATGTTATTATAGGGAGATATAATATTCCCAGCATTGTCTGATAAATCTACATATTTCTCTATAAGCGGAATAAAACTTCCAGGACTTAATTTTGATAACAGTTCTTCATCGATAGGAAGTCTTCCTGTATTTAACTCCGATACCGGAACAATGATGTTTATACACAATGTGATGGAGAATTCTGATGATAAGATAAGAAGTATTGAGGATAATCCAAAAAGCGGATATAGATATAACGACGTTCTTGATTAGTTTATAGAATACTTTACTTGTGAAAATATAAATGTAAATAAAACTATAAACGATTTGGGATTGTAGGAACAGAATGCAACAAATACTCCAATATCAGAAAATCAAAAAATTACAAACTATCACAAAGGAAGCATAAACGGTGCAAGATATTTTAGTTTGATGGGAATATATGCATTAGAAGATATGGAAATAAAGGTAAACGGAAAAACTAAATCTTATAAAAAGGGAGATTATATACCGTTTAACTTTAAAGCAGATACTCCTAGTGAAGGTATACTTGAAGGAAGAAATCTTGCTCAGTCTCTTTTCTTTGACCAACCTATAGAAAAACAAAGAGTGATAGTAGCAGAAATATTAAGAAGAAGACTTGATGATACGTTGAACGACTTGTTAGAAATGGGAATAATAAGCAAGAACGATAATGCTTCTAAAGCAAAAGGTATAGTTACTCATGATTATTATTCTTATAAAAATAATTATTTTGACGTAGATAAGATAAACAGATTAGCTAGATGTTATTCTAACATAGAAGGAATACAAACTTTCGGAAATTCTGCATTAGAGTCTTTAGGTGTAGTAGCGATGGCGTACGATATAATGTGTAAGAGTATGATGTCTATGGAAGAGACAAGACGTTTCTTTACAGGAATGCCTCAGTTCTTTAAAACAAAATATTCTTCAGACGGAAATCTAGTAGATTACGGAGCAGACGAAACTAAACGTTACGGAGGTGAAGGTTCTACTGGTTCTAATAACCGTGAAGATATGGCTAATATACCAGAAGAGTATACTTGTGCAGAGCTAAAAGATTGGGAAATTTCGTCTGCTATAAGTGAATCTTTGGAACAGGCTTTCAAAGAAGGAGAATATAGAGAGTCATTGTCTGTATACTATAGCGAAAATCCGTCATTAGGTAAACCTTCCGACGCTTATAATATGTCTATAGAAGACGTAGAAAAAGAATTAGAAAAAACAGGAATGTTAGAAATGATTAACATGAAGATAAAGAAAGAATCTAATTCTTATAAAAGCGAGATAAACGTTACAGACGGTACTGCTTACATAACAGATACTATGGCAGAAAATCTGTTAAGAATGCGAGGAGCGTTCAATAACGAAATAGCAGAAGCGTTTGAAAGACTTAGAGGTGATAAAGGATACCTAAATAGTGCACAAGATTATAGACTTATACACGAAGCACTTATAAGTACATAGAAATATTCTGCTTTCGGATACAGAATGCAAAACGGAATACCAGTACACTTCTACGATAAATTCGCATTGTTCCCGATGTTCAAAGGAATATCTTTCGGATTTAGTAGAGATCTTTATGATAAGATGCGTAAAGAGGGTGTAGATATGGTAATGTTTAATTCTGCTGTAAAATCCGGATCTTAGGGTGCATAGAAGTTCTCTCCTGATATGACAAAAGAAGATTTATAGAAGTTTACATTTAAAAACAATATCTATAAACAAAAGTATAAGTACATAAGAAGGCAGTTAAATACAGATCCTAGAACTGATGAAGTAATGGCTGCAGGAACACAGGCTATGAAGGTTTCTCTCAGCGTACTTAGAGATTGGCAAACATATTCTATACAAAATCCTGACGGAACGGAACAAACTTTGAATAAAAACGAAGTATTGAGTTCCATAATGGACAAGATGAACAGAATGGCTGAAATAGGAAGTCAGTAGATAAAAGAAGAATTCTTTACTAATGGAAATCTCGATTACGCAAAATTAAAAGATTTCATAGTAAGAGAACTTTCTAGTAGAAATGCCGATAAGAATATACTTGAAGCTGTCAATTTAGATTATGTTACTGACGAGAACGGAAATATAATTCCGGAAAGCGTACATTTTGTTACGGATATAAACGCAGTTTCTAATATGGCATGGATAGAAAGCATATTGATATCACATATAAATAAAAAAGTAATAGATATTAATTTTAAAGGAAATGCTTTCTATCAGAGATCTGTGTTTGGTCTAGATAGTCCTACTGTATTAAACGACGATTAGGTAAAATACGAAATGAATGGTGGTAAACCTCTGCAGATGATAAATGAAGAGGGCAGTATGGACGCAGTAATAAGTATAGACTACTTTATGGATATTATACCTAAGAAATATAGGTATAATTTCAAAAAAGCAAAACAATGGTTGATTGACAACGATATTATATCTGGTGTAAAAACAGGAACAAAAGAGTGGAATAATGCTAAAGCTAGTGTGTTATCATACCGTATTCCTACTCAGGCTGCATCTTCTATTCATGCGTTAAGATTTGTAGACGTATTACCAATCGTTAGAGATACTATAATACTACCTAGAGAGTTTACTAAGATTACTGGTTCTGACTTCGATATTGATAAGTTGTATTTATCGTCTTTCTATTACAATGTAAACAAAGAAACCGGAAAGGCGTCTTTGATAATGGACGACGAATATGAAAATACAGCAAATCAACTTCTTTCTATATATCTATCTTTGATTAAAGACGCAGGAAAACAAGTCACAGACGGAAAAATATCTAAGTCTAGATACATGCACATATTGAATAGATCTATCGACAATGATACAGAACTAATAAATAACGTTCTTTCTGATATAGAATCTGGAAAAACCAAAAAGACTGTGGAACCGTATCAATTTGAAAATCTAACCAATTAGGTAAAGATAAAACAATCGTTTGCCACAGGTAAACTTGGAATAGGACCGTTTGCGTTGAATAACAATAATTAGGTGTTGACCATGTTATATAACGTCTCATTCAAAGACTTAGGAGATAACGATAAAAGTTTATTGACTTATATCGGAATGAACAGGTTAGATAGAGTTACAGATATAAACGGAAACCACATATTATCGTGGATATCTGCGATGATAAACGCACACGTGGACGTTGCAAAGGATCCGTATATATTGAGATTAAATGTAAATAAATTTACATATAATCTGGTAAATCTACTTATACGTTGTGGTCTAGGAGACAGAGCTTTATATTTCATCAACAACCCTATAATAAAAGATTTAGCTAGAATAAGTGAAGAAACGCAAGGAAGAATAGTTGATGAACCGGAAATAAGCGTAAGAAAAAGGTTCGAAAACGCTTAGGAACAGTATATACGCGACTGTAAGTTTAGAGATGAGTCTTTTTCTAAGTTGTATATGAAAGCTGAAAGTTCAGAAAAAAGAGCTGCCGAAAAGAAAGATTTCGATAAAATTGCAGAAATAATGGGAATGTCTTAGAACGGTCGTACTATTAATAGTATTAAAATATTTAAAGACGGTTAGTATTATACTGTCGATGGTACATATATAATGAGGGACATCTTAAAAAATAAAGACATACTCATAGACGAAAACAAACCGTTAAGCATAGATAATCTTAGAGACGACGATTAGTTTTATTACGTTTTAGAAGGTGACAGAAGAGTTACTCCAAAAGAAGTTTAGATGTATATATTCTTAGCTATGCAAAATTTAAACATAAATGCGGCGGCTCTTTCTGCAGTAGTACAGGCTACTAAAGTAGATACTAAAAAGCACGGTAAAACTGTAAGAGAGCAGTCTGAATATAACGCTAAGTATGAACAATTATTAGGTGGTGAAATATCAGACATGTTTGAAAATTTGGATAACATGTTGACAAAATCTTATATAAACGTTAAAACTAACCTCGGAATAGGTATTCCTAAGAAAATTCTTTAGGAGTTTTCTATAACTGCTACAGACAATTTTAGATACGTAGTAGATTCTATATGCTCTATGTACTTAAATAACTAGAGTTCTAAAGCTAAAACATCGATATAGAACGCTGTTCTCGCATACGTTAAACAGATTGCTATGAATAAAGCTATGGAAGATAACGGAATAACTAGCGAAAAGTGGATGGAGATGATACAAGGAAGAAAAACGTTAGCATAGAGAATAACAAACCTTCAGAACATATTGATTTCGGATGTAGATGGTAAATATAAATCTTTAGCTACTAACGGAACAATAATAAATCCATTACTTGCTAATTTGCGAAGAATTCCATATCAACCACAATACGGACAGGTTCACTACGATCTTATAGGTTTAGAAAACAAAGGAGCTGACGATAGTGAATTGAGTAATAACTATATAGATGCATGGTAGCAACTTTTAGATTATGATGATCCTCAATATCCAAAAGAGTCTGAAGCTATAAGGAAACTAGCTAGCGATCTTGCTGTTTATGCGTTTATGACATCTTCTGATACTAAAGGAACAAATAAATTTTTCAAATATGTTCCTGTTTCTTGGAGAAATGATTTTGGATATTCAGAGTATATAAGATAGGCTTTTTAGTACTTTAAAGACGGAAACGTAAAAGTACAAGAAGATGCTGAAGATGGATTTTTAACTATAGATCCGTACGAATTAATAATGAATAACTATATGGATCCTAATATTCTACCTACACATAAGATGAATAAGTTTATGGGATCTTCTTATCAGTATAGTGAAACGGATTTCTAGGGAAAGATTATAACAAGTAATATATACACAATGATTGCAGGTCTTGTTAACGACAGATCTACTATAAAAACTTCTAATTATATTACACAATATCCACCTTTCGTCAGGATACAAAGACCTAATACAAATAGATTTTCTGCGGATTAGTATTTGTTGTATAGACTTGCTGCATATGGTACCAAAACGTTATCTGACGGTAAACAGGTATCTTATCCTGTATATATACTTTTAAACCCTAAAGGTCAGAGAGTTAAAATAGGTGCTCAAAATTATGATTTCTATTCTGTAGGAAGAGATGATAATTATCAGCACGGTTTCTTAAAAGGTGAAACTCCAAACTTCTTAGAAAAAGTAAAATGGATATAGAAAAACATAGAAAAAATACAGGAGTTGAGAGCAGCCAAAACAGCAACAGTCGGAGACGTGAGATAGTTGTTCGACATACCAGCAGGAGATAGTTATTCTATACAAACGTTCGGAAATATATAGAGAACAGTATATCAAAATGAAAAATACGGAAACATAGGAGAAGATATAGAAGAAGCTGAAATACAACACGACGAGTTACAATTAGAGCTCGGACAAAAAAGAGACGATAATACTTCTAAATTCGTTATAAATAAAGCATTAGATACATACACACTGCATTCTGGAGGAGCAAGAGGTTCGGACTCTTACTGGGGAATAGCAGGCGAGAAATACGGCTTGCTGTACGACGATAAACACCAAAGACACTATTATCACCAAGAAAAAACTCCTGTAGGAAATGTAGAAATATCTAATTAGGATTACGAAGAAGGAAGATACAAGGTAGCACAGGCTGCTTCAGCAAGATGGGGATATAACTTGAAAACAATGAAAGATAATAAATTGATTAGAAATTGGACTCAGGTTAAATATTCAGATGCAATATTTGCAATAGGAACTCTTGTTAAACCTGGACAATCGATAGATCCAAACAACAGTAAAGAAACAAGAATTGCTAAGAAAGTAATAGTTTCTGGAGGTACCGGATATGCTGTAGAGATGGCTATACAAGCCGATAAACCTGTGTACGTATTCGATTAGAGGAGAAACAGATGGTATAAGAACGTAGACGGAAAATGGTCTAAATCAGATATTCCTGTGCTTACTAAAAACTTCGCAGGTATCGGAACTAGAGAGTTATAGGATAACGGAAAATAGGCTATAGAAGACGTGTATAAGAAAACAATACAGTCTATGTAGAACGATTATGACAGAATGAACAATACAGATATTAAAAATGTTTTTGGTAAATCTAAAGGTTATATCAAATTATCAGAATTGCTTAATGAAGACGGATCTCCAAATTGGACTAGATTTGATGAAATATTTGATGATTATTTTAATAAAGTTGCCGACGATAAATTCGCAAAAGGTAGATATAATCTTAGAACTAGACCAGAACATCACGATGGAGAATCTAATACTAGAGAACACATAGAAAACGTGGTAAATTCTGTTTTAAAATCTAATGTGTCGGCTAACATAAAAAGTAATTTAATAATAGCAGCCATGTTGCATGATATTGCTAAGCCTTTCAGAAGAGGGAATGCTCACGGATTAGACGCTATGGAAATAATTAATGAAATATTCTCAGAATCTGAAGAGTCTAACTTAATCAAATTGGCTGTAAGACATCATATGTTCAGCGACACTCAATCTGAATTCACATTAGATGAAGCTAAGAAAATCATTAACGACGCTGTAAATTTAAATGTAAACATAAACGAATTTATAGAATTGTTATTGGCTCTTAATTCTGCAGACATTATACGCAATAGAGATTTATCTGTAATAGATTCTTATACTAATAAACCGTTATTAGATACTGTCAAGGAAGAGTATGAATTTAAAAAACGATTATTACAACAAGCTATCGATATTAAAAACTCAGAAACGATTGCTGAAAACAAACGTAAAATTTATGATTAGAATTTGAGTATTAACAAAGAAGATTTCAGTAATCTAAACGAATAGAGACATGAACAATGTGATTAAAATTATTAAATTATGGTATGTATAATAGAGAGTAAATATTAGAAAGAAATAGAAGATCTTACTGGTATAATTGGAGACAGGGAGACTGCTATATCACTATTATGCGCAAATAACGGGTTCACCTTAGACAAAACACCCTAGGGTGAACCGTCAGATTTGTATCAATAGTTATTAGGATAGTTCTCAAACGACGAAGCAGGAAGAAGACGTGCTATTATATACAAAGCTAGAACGTTCGGAAGTTCTTTCGTTAATAAGTACGGAAAATGGTTCGAATATGACGCATAGTCGTAGAATAACAATTTTGACTCTAACGGCGAACCTGTTTTAAGTATAGTACTTGAAGATAAAAATTTGTTTCAAAATAGTACGGAGTAGGATTTTTCACAACTTAAAAGAGAGTATGTCAGTCGTTTAGTAAACGAACTTCTTTTTGAAAACCCAAATGCTAGTCAAATAGAAATATTAAACAAAGAAATAGAAGCACAGCAAGAGTGGGCTAATCAGTAGGCTAATCAGTTGGACGAAGATGTTGAAATGTCCAGAATAGATGCAGAAGATACAAAAAGACTATTGAAAAACGAGAACATATTGATAGGAAAGGCTAGTAAAGCTGTAATATAGATGTTTAGAAAAGCAAAAGAAAGAGCTAAAAAACTTAGAGAAAATCTAAACATAAAAAGTCTAAATCTGAAAGATGACTTATCAAACAAAATAGACGAGACAGCCAACCAGATAATATCTGCAACCATAAGTAAAGAAAAAGCTTATAAATCTAAAAACTTCTCTTCTTCTACTTCTTATGGAGATGTAAACTAGTAGATATAGAACTAGGAAAATTCTAGAAAAATACGTGGATATAGAAAAAGTATAATAGAAGCACAAAATAGTAAAAATGCAAAGAAAGAATTAGATGCAAAACTTGAAATGTTCTTGTATTTTATAGAAAACGCATCTGACGAGATAAATAAAATATTATCAATGCTTCTTAATGCTGAGGCTAATGAGTATAGAAAGATATATTATAAGGTGGATAACGTTGGAAATATAATATACAACGATGAAAACAATAAGTATTACACCGAACAAAACGAAAAAGAAGGTGTACAATACGGTACATTTGATTTCAACGACCTTCAGTATATAAACACTGATGTTATCGGATTTTATGACGGTGTACTACATAATATATTATTGATATTAGACTAGCTCGACGAAAACGATCCGAAAGTTAAATTGCTTAAAGACTCCATAAGAATTTCAGATGTATGCAATAATATATTTTCGGCTAAAAGAAAGTATTAGATAGCTCTAGAAAATAAAGTAATGGATATGGTTAGAGAAAGTCTTGACGAAATTCCAGAAGAAAGACTAGACTCTGAAAGAAAAGCGAGATTGATAGTAAGAACTAAAAAATGGCTTAGAAATCAGTACGATTTTGGTGATGTTACTGTATTCGAAAGAGTTATAGGAATAGGAAGTAGATCTAAAAGTTCACTGATAAGACTTATTCAGGAAGTAATAAACTAGATAGAAAACGATATACGTATAGAAACAAGTAAGAAAGGTTTTAAACTAAACGATCTATACAGAAAAGCGTTAAATAAAAATAAAAAATATATGCTTCCCGGTATGAGTTTGTAGTAGTTACTGATGGGTAAAGACAGAAACGGTTTACCAAACGGAGATTTCGTAAGACCTATAAATTACAGACAGTATCAACAAGATTTAGAGAACATTTAGGCTGAATTACTATTTGGAAAAGATGGTATTAGAGACCGAATTGCAAATCTAAAAGATGATAGTGGTAATTATATATTCAGAGATCCTGATACAAAAACTTACGAAATAGAATTTGATGAACACGGAGAACCAATATTACCAAATCATCCAAAACTAGAACAAGCATATAAGAATTACTATAAGAAGCTGGAGTCTTGGAAATGTGATCATTCTGAAAGACCGTATACTAAAAAATATTATATTGAAAGGTTAGATCATTTGTCTATATCTACTATACAAATGATGAATAAGTTGTATAGTGGAAGAAACGAGATAATACAAGCTGCTACAGTAGACGGATAGTTCAGACCCGATAAACTTTCTGATTTCTAGTTAGACGAGCTGAATAGATACAATCAAGAAATACAACAGTTGTCCAGTCCTTTTTATATTGATGGAACAGAAAAAGATCCTTATACTCCAGAAGGAATTGCAGCTAAAGAGATAAGTAGTTGGCAAAATACAATATCTGACCATATAAAATATAAGACTAGTATTGAAAAGTACAATCAAGCATTATCTTTTGCGAAAGATAAGAAAAAATTTGCTAGATTGTTCAGTAAGTGGATAATAAATCCTAAATTATACGAATGGTTGGATGATGATTTTCAGATGAATAATTCATACGTCAAATCTCTTAAAAAGACCATTAATAAACTTATGGCTCCATACAAAACAGATAAAATCGGAGAAGTTAAATGGGATATGCTTTTTGATTTTGAAACTGGAAAAATCAAAAATGAGAAATGGTTTGAAAGTATGATTGAAGTTTCTAAAAGATATAGTGAGGAAATATCTTTATAGTATAAAGATTATTCTAACGAAGACGATAATGGTGGTACAAAATACAATGAACTAATAGACGAGGTGTATGTACCAAAACCAGGATTTCAGTACGATTTTTCATATACTTATGAAAACTCTATGCTTAAATACATGAAAGATGCGTACTAGAATTACTTGGTAGAAAACAAAGGTTATAGTACACAATAGGCTAGTTCTATCGCTGCTGATACGTTTTCGTATACTTATATGACAGCAAAAGGTAAATCTGTAAGTAAACCTATTTCGATATTTATGATGCGCGTTCCTAAAGAAAAGAAACAATTTAAAGGTGTAGATGGAAATTATTATAAATCTTTTATAAGAACGCCTTCTTCTATGTTTTCAGAGATAGATTTAGAAAACTCTTCTAGTGATTATATAAATAAAAATTATGATAGACAGTCAGATTAGATTTTACAACCAAAAGAGTCTATATATAGAGATGAAAACTATTATAAATACATAGAAGGAAAGAAAGAGATGAAAGAATTGTACGACGAATTAATTAGTACAATGGAACAATCTTTTTAGAATTATCCTTTTGTGAAGAAATACGATTATAGATTACCACAGAGAGGAGAAACAAGAAATTCATCTATACTTTCTAGAAATCTATTGACAAGATTGGGTGTAAATGTAGGAGAAGTTTTAGATAGAACTCTGTCTGTAAACGAAAATGATTTGGATATAAATTTCCAAGAATAGGTATTACGACCAGACGGAACACCTATTAAAAATATACCAATAAGGTGGATAAGAAGACTTAGTAAACCTGAGTATATATCTTCAGATATAATAGGTTCTGTTACTTTAATGTACGGAATGTCTGTAAACTATAAATTAAAAAATCAGAAAGTTTCTCAAGTAGAGTCTATTTTAAACTATATAAGAAATAACGATCCTAGTAGTTCTTCAAAGTAGGCAGAAGCTATACAGGGAATGATAGATAGACAATTCTATGAAGAACAGACATCTGGACTGAAAGTAAATCCGACGCCAGAATAGTGGAAACATGCTGACTGGTTTAGAAGATATTTCTGGAGTGCTAAATCATGGTTAAAGAAAGTAGGACAAATAAGAGGTATCGCATAGTTAGGTATGTTGGCATTCAACTTAGGTTCTGGTATAGTTTCGTCTTTAGATGCTACTACTAGTATGGTTATAGACGTTCTTACTGGAAAATATATAAATTACAAAGACTTATCTTATGCGTTTAGCCAGTTAATGTTTGATTTACCAAAAGCGATAAACAGCTTAGGTAAAATAAAAACCAACAGTGATATATGCGCTCAAATGTAGTATTTTGGACTAGCAAAAGGAAACGCTTAGACGTTTAGAAACACTGATTATAGTAAACTGAGAAGATTTTTATCTGACGGATTACTTATGAAACAATTTGCAATAGGTGACTATACAATCAACGCTTTAAATATGACATCTGTACTACATAATTATAGATTGTATGTAGATTAGAATGGAAAACGTCAACTGTTAAATAAACCTGACTTCATAAGAAAGGCTATAAACGACGGAATGACATATAAACAAGCAAAAAGTGCTTATAATTCTGCAAAGATAGCAAAACGTTTTCTTAAACGCGGAAAAGACGGCATGATTACTGTAGATAAAGAGTTTGAAAAGGATATGTATAGAATAGGACAGTAGATAAGAAGTAGATCGTCAATATACAATGGTGTTATAAACGATGCTGAACGTACATATTTCCAATCTAATGTATGGTTGTCTTTGATATCAATGCTTCGTAACTTCTTTATAGTAGGTATTTGGGAAAGATTTTAGACTTATCGAGATTTTCAAATGAGTGTCGAATAGACTTTTGACCCTGAAACAGGAGAAATACTAAACGAGTACGGAGGAGAAAATTTAAATCCTCAACAAGCTGCTAATATAAAGAAAGAATAGAGATATTATGCAGGAGGGTACAACTTCGATACCGGACAGATAGAAAACGGAACAACATTATCGTTTTTTAGATACTTATCTAAACTATATCCTTATCTTAAGTATTCAACAGATGTAATATTCTCAGGAATGAGTAAATACGATCCACAAAGAGAATAGTACTTAAAAAATAACAATCTAAACGCGTAGGAAATATACGGAGCTTAGAAAATAACTATGGAATTTACAGCAGCGATGTTGTTTATATTAGCCAGTGCAAGTATATATAGAATAGCTAAAACAAAAGATCCAGACGACGATGATGCCTATTTGTGGTATCTTATCAACTATGTTATGGTTCGTCTTCCTATCGAAAGATTTACGTGGATGTCGTTAGATACAGTGAATGACCTTATAAACTCTATCACAGCAGCTTCTTCGGATTTAAAACGAAAAGGACATTTGATAGATATGGTTATGGAAGCGTTAGGATTAAGTAAGCACAAACTTACGGACGAAATGCCTTCAAATAGTCAATATGCAGGTCAACAGCGATGGTTTTATCATCTTTGCAATATCGGTTCGAGTTTTGGTTTGCATAACTACTATGTTAATATGCCTAAAGCATTAGGCGGAGGAGGAGCTAAACCTTTGATGCGTAAAGCATACTTCTATTATGATAAATTGCCATTCGGTAATTATATTTACGATAGAGGTAAAAAGACAGACAAAGTAGATAAAAGAAAAAAGAATGTCGGAGTTTCTGTTATTAGCGATGACAGTAATGACGGATTTGATAGATGACGAAAATATAACAATAGTATTTTGGTCGTATTTTAGCGGGACGCGAATATTATAAAAAACAAAGGAGACTATAATTCCGATTTTTTCGGAACTATAATCTCCTTTTTTTGTAATCTATGCGAATCGCTTATCGTGTATTGAAAATCTATTTCAGGCACGGATTCAACTTCAAAATTGTATTTGTTTTCAGAAGGATTCAATACGTATTTAGTAAAATTAATATCTGATGTTCCCCAGAATTTTAATATGATTTCCGGTTTATAAATCATCGGATACACACTTTTTATCATGCGTTTTACTAAATGATCGACAGTTTGAATCGCATAGATTGTATAGGATTTTCCATTTATCATGTATACTTTTGAACTTCTTAGATTTTTAAGCTTTAAGAATTTGAAATATCTTTCTTGACTATCTATTGTTTTTATAGAATTATCGTACATTAAAAAGATACAATCAAAAATAGCCGGTCTGTTGATATCGTAATTATACGCATCAATAAAACCGGCTGAATAGCTAAAATCCTTTTGTGAAATTGCAGTACTACTAAATAATAAAGGAATTATAGCTTTTATTTTAACAGACATATTGATTCTAAGATTCTAATGTTTCAAACCCGTTATTGTTATAATACTCTAAATGATGATCCCACTTATTATTAGCATAATGCCAACAAATTTGCGATAACGAGTCGTTTACTGTTTTTTCTCTACTTTGTATTTGTTCTTCGGTAATTTTAAATACACGTATTTCTGGTAATACAGATGTACTTATACAAACAATATTGCAGTCGAATTTCCATTCTTCTGCGTTTTCATCAAGAATATTTTCTAAAAACCATTTTGTAGCTTTTATGTAAAAACAAATTTGTCTGAAATAATCGTATTCTTTAACACTATCTTCGAAATGACCTATTTTATTAGTAGTTTTCAAATCAGAAATTGTACAAATTTTATTTTTAAAATTAAAATTTATACTGTCAAGTAACGATTTACAATTTATTACTCCGTATTCTGTTTTAAACTCCCAATCGATTCGGAATTCATGATATGTTACTCCTTTTGTAGGATATAATATCTCATTTGCAGCTTTATGCTGTTTTACTAAATATTCTAAAAGTAATAGATTCGTTTTAGAATTTTTAGTTATGAGTTCTACTTTAGGATATTTAGTCTTAATATCTATGTAATTTTTTAGCTTATTGGCTATTTCCTTTGCTTTAGACAGTATCAAATCGTCCGAGCTTCCAGTTGTCTTATACGATGATTTATAAGCGTTTAGAAGCGATTTATCAGGCATTATTTCTACGCTATTAATTAGCATACTACAAAACTTTTCCTGATTTACTGATTGCGGTTTTTCACCGTTGAACACCATATAATTCTTATCAAACTCTTCTGGTTGTAATAAAAACATATGTATCATTGTTCCTTTTGATAAATACTCAGTAGATATAGTATCGAAAGTTCTATCGTTTAATTTTTTATATAAATACGCAGGACCATTTTTCAAAAAGTAACCAATATCACTATTACTTATCTTGCAACTAGAATAATATTCTGTTTCAGTATTAAGATTAGTAATATATTGATTTATCTTTTCTATTTGTAATTCTTCGTTGTTCATATAAAAATTAATTTTGAATTTCGATATTTAAATCGTTTAGAAGATCTAACTCCTTAGAATCTGGATATAACTGTACTTCATGTAAAAAGTTAATAATATTATCAAAACTTTTAACTTTGAATTTATTAATTAAATCTAAACATTTCGTTTGTTTCTGTTTATCATCTTTTATTATTTCGTTTATAAGATTTGATATACTATCGTTATCTAATCCTTCAAACTTCTTATAATATCGAATACGAGAACAGCGATCTATTAGATTTTCATTAGCAAAATTTTCATCGTTACAAGTAAATAATACTAACTTCTTACATACTGTTTCTATTCCATCGAGAAAACCTAAAAGCTGAGAAGAATCCCAATATCTTTCGTTTTTATCGATTTCGTCGAATATCATACAGTAATTACCAGATATTTTCTTAAAAGTATCTGATAATTTTCTAGACGGAAAGTTATTGTCTACTATAATAATTGGTAAGTCACTCTTTTTTGCTATGATTTTAGACGTTAACGTCTTTCCAGAACCTTTCATTCCAGAAAGTAATATTCCTGTATTATTGACATCGTCACGTTTATGCCACTGCAAAATCCTATTTATAAACGAATCATAATTATTTCCGTATATTTTATTCGGAATATTAATATTTTCGTTTATTTCAAAATAAGCAGCACCTTCCCACTCATTATATTTCAACGTATAAACTCTACCGTTTTCTAATTCATATTCCATTCCTTTTGGAGATATGAATATTTTATTTCCAGATTTTATAAAATTTTTCATGATATGCTTTGTAAGTCTTTTATCATTTCGTCCACTTGCTTATGATTTCTTACCAGATAACATTTCATCTTACTTCTGTGACGTTTTAAATAATATTTAAATAACTTAAAACGTAACGGAAATGATCCGTCGATAAGTCCTTTGCATTCTATTACAAAGTTTTTACCGACAAAATCTGGTAAATAAGTAATAGGACGTATTTTTTCGTTATTGTACTCGAATTTTGGTAAAAGAGTAAAATGTTTTGGCTCATATTTTGCTTTTATTCCAGCTTTCATAAGAGCTTCATAAGTATAACACTCGAGTTTGGATCTAAAATGTATGCCATACTTATCGACCTGTGTCACATTTTTAACTCTTCCTGTTGACGGCTTCTATGTATTTTTTAGTTTCATATTTATTTATTGTATTTTCTAACCACAATCGTGTATTATCTATTCCGTTGTTTTTTACACAATCAGATATGTCTTTACTTTTAAACTTTTTGTTTATAAAGAACGCGTTTATTTTATATTTTTTAGAATATTCTCTAGCTTTCAACATTCCTGTAGCATCTCTATCGTACAATATATAAATGTGAGACCATTTGTGTTTTAAATCTTCTAATAAATCTTCTGGTATAAATACTGTTTCACTTGAAGCACTTATTGCAAAATATCCCATCTCATATAAAACCATTACGTCCTTTAAAGATTTCGTAATTATGAGAATATGTCCTCCTTTTGGAGGCAGTTCAGCAAGACCTTGTATGTCGTTAATTTTTAAATTAGTCCTCCATTTTTTTAATTTTGTTTCATAAGGTCTATATATTTTAAAGTGATTAAACACTTTATACGCATACATCGGACTTGATTTTGAATAACGAGCACGTAATGTACCGTTACACAAAAAATATTTTATACTAAACACATTAAATTTCTTTAACGTATCTATTGTTATACCATATTGAGACCAATATTGTTTATCAATATCAGTAAATGGTTGGCGTGCTATTTGTATTTCAGTATCGTGAGATTTTATTTCAAAATTTCTTTTTACCGGAATATTATTAGGATTCGTACGCTTTATTATCTTTAATAATTCTGATTCTAACTGATCTTTTGTATTTAATCTGTTTATCAGTTTTACAAATTTTAAAGCGTTTCCACTTTCACCGTTTCCGTGATCTTTAAACAACAAGTCTCCATTTTTTCCTTTGAATATAGCAAAAGATGGATTCTTATCGTCAGATCTTAAAGGACTGTTATATAATTTATTTACTTGAAAATTTCCTATATAATAAGAATATATAGTATAATCATCTAGTAAATCTAACAATCCTTTTAGATTTTCTTTTTGTGCTAACTTGGTACTATACATGATTCTAAGATTCTTATATAATTGTGTAGTATGGGAGATTCGAACTCCTGGGTTAATGAAACCCTTCCGAAATAATAGTGAGCCTACTCATTAATGTAGTTCGCATACAACTATTTCTTACCACATAAATTCTCATACCTCTGCAACTAAGATTATAAATTTTGATTGACTTATGAGATATGAGAACATATTAATATTTCAACATATGAAAAATATAATAAAAATGAAAAAGTCAGTAATTTTTAATTACTGACCTTTACAAAAGTTAATCGTTAAAACGGTAAATCTTCGTCTCCAGCAGGTTCTTTTGTATCATTTACTTTTGGTAATTCTACAACTTCTTCCTTGTCGACTTTTATTTCAGGTTTTACAACCGTATCTCTACCAGTAATAACAATTTTTGAATCTTCCTGTTTTACATCCATCGGTTCGATAAACTTTCCGTTAGATGACACCTTAATAAATCCGTTTTTATCGTATACTACTTTTAATCGTAACAACTTTTGCGCATTTATCTTTGGTGAGAGAGTGTTTTTAACCCATTTTATCATTGAGCTAAAGTCGTTAAGTTCAACGTCACCTACAGGTTCATCACATATCGCGTTTATAACCTGTAATATCCTTCCAAACTGTAGATTATCTCGATATTGCAAATCCTCATCGGTTTTAACCCATGCAGATTTTTTATTTTGCCACTCTGTCATAGGAGCGGTATTTCCATCTTTTTGGAATATTATCTCTAAATAATCTATACCGTTTGGTGTAGTTTTTACATTTACTTCTTTTAACGTAACATCGTTGTTAATTCCCGCCGGAAGATAATTGTTATCCGAACTAAATACTGCAGTCTTAGTACTATACATAATTAATCGTTTTTATAAATTTTATCCCAATAAGTTGTTAATGTTCCATCTTCATTTCCAGTAGCAATAATAATATCGTTACCTCTAAGATGTGGGGCTCTGGCTTCTTTTATTGTACCGTCACCACCTTTAAAGCTAATATGTGTTTCGTTTCCCTTTCGATAAACAAATCCTACTGCATCTGCTTCTCCACAGATTATAGAACTTAATTTACCAACAAGATCTAACGCCATCTGGCTGAGCTCTTCTCCGTTTTGTTCTATTTGAACGTCTTTGACATGTCCTACTAATATGAATTCATCACATAAGCATCTGAACATATCAATTACTTTTCTAACAGCTTCACGAAGATACATATAACCACTTCCGTTGGGCAATGTACGTATATCATCACCGTCGTATTTTTTACCCATCGGTGTTTGTTTATACAGTGTTTTAGCGTAAGATAAACAAATCTCTTCTAGTCTAGTAGCATTGTCTATAGTAATGTGCTTATAGACATTATGCCCTACTTTTTCATTCTCAGCTCTAATGGCTTGAGCAATTTCTCCTAATTCTTTTATCGTTCTTGCTTGTACAGCCATCGCATCGATAAATTGTGATCCACCTTCCAAATCGATTATTAGATTGTTTTCTAACATCGATAATGCGTGAGTTTTTCCCGACTTAGGACGTCCGTATATAATCAAGAATTTTGGATTTACAGAAATTGCTGGAATTTTTTGTGTAGGTAATATTAACATGTGTGTTTCTTTATGTAAATATAGATTTCCGTTATTTTATTTTGCTGTTCCTTACTAAGCTTATTATACAAAGCTAATGTAAAGTTATTAAGAGGAATGATATCGTAACCAATCTGAATCTCATCTGAGAACAACTTAACTGGAGTTCCGTCAGAAAGTAAGAAATCATAATCATCTTCGATGATATTGTTCTTGTTGTTTAAGAACATATTTATATACTTCTTAAACGCACTAGAACGAATATTAATATCAAGCTTCTTATTTTTGGGTATAGTAATATCAATATTGATCTCTCGATTCTTCAAAGAATTTGTTGTATCACTCTCGAACAAATAAGGATTGTTCTTCTTTATATTGCTAAGTATAATGTCGTCAATAATCTTAGAACAGTTTGTATACTCATTAAATGTGTTGTTTGTACTTTTCGGAAATGTAAATGTATACTTTTTCATAATTTCAGCCTTTTTTAGTTCAGACTTCTATTAGGTTATTGTACATTAGATCGTTTTCAAATTCTAAAATACAAGGTTTTCCAGCGTCTCGGTTTTTCAATATGTGTATGAATACTTTGTTTTCTGTAAGTAAACCGTTTGGACCATATTCGTATATACCTAATATTTCAGGTCTATGGATTACTAATACGTAATCACTAGCCTGAAAAATTGAGTCTGAAGATGATAAATCACTTCGCATCGGATAGTGCGTTAATGAATTGTTTATTCTTTCCGGAGATTCGATATTACGATTCATCTGTGTTATCTGTATTACAGAAGTTAACGGTAATTTCTTAACTTGAATGAATACTTCTTGTAAAGAACTTAACGTTTCTAACACAGTACCTGTTCTTTTTGTTAACAGACTATGATCGTATATGATAACAAAATGTTTATTTTTTCCTTTTACATAGTTATCATAAAACCACATTATAGTATTATATACTTCGTCGGGATTACCAGGATTATCAACAAAATATATTGGATATCTTGATAATTGGTCGGAAACTTTGATGATTTCGTTATATGTTTCATCATCCAGGTCCTTTTCAGAACTATACAAATAAGAAGTCGTTTTTCTTAATTTATTAGATAACGTTCTTCCGATCTGCCTAAATCCGACCATTTCTAAAGAGAAGTTTAATATTATAATATTTTCTTCCGGATTCAAATCGATCAAATCGGTTTGGATTAAGTTAGCTACGCTACTTTTTCCGCTTCCAGAAATACCAGCTATTGTATATACACAATTGGGTTCTATTCCACCCATACAACATTTATTTAACTTCTTCCATCTAGTAGCCAAAGAAATTATTGTTTTGTTTTTTCTTTCCGTAATATAATTTACGGCTTCTTTGGTTACTACTGAAATACTTCTTATCGGTAAATTAGAGCAATTCTGTACCATAAGCTTTTGTTGTATTTTGTGTTATACTTGCTTCCATTTCTTCCTCAGTTTCTTCCCATTGATGGTCTTGTAACCATCTATACATAGTTTTCATATAACACATATTTCCTGTTTTCATCTTTTTTTCTATTTCGAATTTTAAACAGTCATTTATATGTTCTGCAACATATACACTGTTGCCGACAAACATGTTATATAATTTTCTACATTTATTTACATTACTACGTAAAAACGATTTTGTTCCGTCTTTTCGTATTACGTAAATTGGGTACATATCATAGAATAAATTAAAATAATCTTTTGGTGGTTCCAATAAATTAATTAATTTATCTGTTGGTTGATATATTATTGAATCACTTCTCTCTATCGAAGTGACCAGTCCCTGAGAGATTAAGTATGATATAGTGTCGCTATTAATGAGGCTGAACACATTATAGACGTCTTGAGTATACTTTTTTTGATTCTTATCCAATACCATACTAAGGAAGACTAATCCGTTAAGATCGATATTTTTTACTGCTTTTAGCAAGTTTGTGTCTAACTGTATTATCATGTTATTCGAAGATTATTTAAATAATTCTAGTTGAACACATTTTAATTCGTTTATTATTTTTCGAGCTTCACTTAAATAATAAGCGTAATTTATATTTTTGTTTTTACAACTTTTGTCTACTTTTTCATCAAATTTATTAACAATGGTTACTGCTGATTTTTTCAGCATGTTCGTATATTTATCCGTTTCCGGATCATATTTGTACAAAAAATAACCATCGTTAGATGCGTAGTACCTATTTATTCTCTGTATGAATTTGTCATTATATTCAACTTTGAATTTTTTATCGACTCTTTGTGTCATTAAAAAATCTAATATGTTATCAGATTCTTTAATTGTCTTTTCGATAGGTACGTTGTTAATAAAATAGTTTATAACAGCTTTCGGTATTATGACAGGAGCTAATCCTTTTCCTAATACGTTTTCTGTTATAAACCATCCTTTTCTTTGAATCAGCTTTGGATCTCTGGATTGAGAGAATCCGTTAACGACACCAAAATAATCGTTAACTGCGAGCTGATAAAAACGCTCATAGCGGTCCGCTTCAAATTCGAGTTTCGTAATGTTTTCAAGTTTGGATATCGATTCCATTATATCCTTTTCAGCATGACACTTTGCTACAAACATTACTCCATCTGTGTTTACTTGTACAATCCTACAAGAATGCTCTAGTAGTATGTCTACGAGCATCAAAAGAATTAATTGCCCGTTTATTCTTATTTTAAACACACTTAGTGGGTCATACATCCACGAAGTCTCTTGTTGCATTTTTCCTGTAACAGAATTTAAAAGTAGCTTTAACGCTTTATCTTTTATTTTCTGCCCGCTATGCTTGGCGTCTAATCGTTCATGATATATAGATTCATAAACGCCAAGTCCATTTTTACCTAGGTGCCTAGGAAACCACCCGTAGCGCACTATAAAACTTGGATACATAGAAGCGGCATCAACATGACCTATGTATTCATCGTTTCTAGGAACGAATATCTCCGGAGTATTAATAGAATGTATTCCACCAACACCCACGGAAAACGTTGTACCGGAGATGATAAACATCTTCTCGTAACCTTTGCGTTCTCTTGAGTATACCACTTGTTTTTTCATGTCCTCAAGAACTTCTTGCAATTTTGGATTTTTATATTTTATAAACGGTAATATGACATCTTTCAATGGAATATAGTCCATCGGTGAACGCATCTGTTCTAGTTGTTTTTTATTTATACGCATTTGCTCACAAATCTTTTTAGCTAGAATTGTTTCTCCGAACTTTACACTATCCATCGAAAGAGCATTTATACCGTATTCTTTCTCTATAAATAAACGTAATTCTATTTCACCTTTATTATCAAGTATTTTTAATAATTTTTCAGTGGAATTTACGTCATTTATATTGTATTCGATTACTTTATCTACGTCTTTCCCTATTACACACTTGTCAAATCCTTTTTCGTATTCTAATACGTTATCATAATGCATTGTTACTTGCATTTCTTTTAAACCTACCCTCAACTTACTACTAAACATCATAGTAAGTAAATCCATAGATTCAAAATAATTTGCATATTTATACTTGTTTAGTTTTTTAGTTTCGTGTTCTTCTTCTTCAGAACTAATTATATATTTTGATAGATTAAACAATGACAAATTAGATACATCTGGTTCTTTTTGTAGTAATGTATCTATGTGATATATTATATAATTTATAATAACATCATCATAATGTTTATTGTTATATCCACAAAATAAATAATTTGGATCTGTAAAGAAATCCACTAATGCTTTCAATTCATTATCATAACGCATAGAGAGTTTAAATATCTTAAACTCTTGCGTTTCAGTATTTTTACAAGTACAACAAAACAAATTAGGAAAGATTTCAATATCGTATACTACTACTTGTTTGTTGTGTATAACCATAATTCAAAGATTTTCGGTTTAGTACCTCGAGCGGGAGTCGAACCCGCACGAACATATGTTCATTGGATTTTAAGTCCAATACGTCTACCAATTTCATCATCGAGGCTTATAATAAGTATCTTACTTTCCTAATATATTTTCAGAATGTTAATAAATCAACAGGCTGTTGGATTTTCACCATTTAATATTAGGTTCCATCAATCAAGTCTTTTGATTACCCATAAAATCTCATTTAACAGTGCTCTATATCAAGATTTTCCCTCCTCAGATACTTATTATTATTTTTTTCGCAGACTCTACACTTTCGTGCGAATACCCACTTGTCTGTCCTAACGTCGCAGAGACCAATTTACGGCATTCGTAACCCGTGGTATGCTTAGGGCTGTCGTCTTTCAGACAGATTGAATACTAATTGCTATTCCGTAAGAGCGTTATTTTCTCTATTACGCGAGATCACGAGGGTCCCGCGGGGACTCCCACCCTATTTAATCAATGTTACGGAATAATATGTTATGTAACGTCATGTTAAACCCACAACATTACTTTGTTTTCTCGCATGATTTTTAAACAAATTAGATTTGTTTTATATCGTTCTTTAAATTTGTCTCGCAAATCTATTATTTTTTGCACAAACGATTTGTATTTTTTATTCGTTGTTGTGCTATTTTTTACAAGGATGTCGTAGAAAGATGAGCGATTTGCAAGTATTCCCATCTTATCCTTTATTGTTCCGATGTAATGTTCGACGATTTCATCAGATTTTTCTTTATAACGACGTACTATTATTTTATAATTATAATACGTCTTGTTGATACTGTTTCGTACCTTAAACTCTGCTTTTTCTCTTAAATCAAGATATGCAGATATTATTGTTCGCGGGAAGAAGTCAGAACGCAATTGTTCAAACGATGGTTTTGGATTCTTTTTGTCCCATTTTGCCATCTTATGTTCTTCTAAACGATGCAATCGTTCAGCCGGATGCATCTTAAACGCATCAATTTTGTTCTTATTTATGATTTTTAACTCTTTTTTCGTTAAAATACCAGGAATTTTTACTTTTATTTTTTGCGTATTTGCAGATATTCCTGTGTAATCCGGCACGATCTTGTTCTCTTTCAGCTTTTCTTTTATGAATTCTTTTATTTTTTCTTCACTTTTGTGATACTTTTTCAAGTAATTCATACTGTATTTATCGTATATTTCGTTTAGATTTAAACGATAAATATCAATCGCCAGATCTTTTGCGCGATTTGTTGTTAAAAACTTGTTTAACTTAGAGTTAACTTCTTCTGTCTTATATATCTTGTTTATCTTGTTATTCTTTATCTTTTCCATATTGATTATGTTTTATAAGGTTTCACATTATTTTTTTTGTTATTATAGCAGGACTCGAACCTGCGACTATTATGTCTGCCCTTACACATATAATATGTATATATTTTTACGCTGCGATTAACGTCTTTATGTCGTTATCTTCTTCTATCTCAAGCGTTGTCTCATCATTAAACTTCTGAATTTCAGAGTCTAACTTGTTTATCTCGAGCTGTAACTTTTTCTTTATAGAAGTAATCTTTGCAACCGTAAATGTTTCTATCTTGCTGTTTGCCTTTCCGAGTTTAGACTTTGTCGCAGGATTCAAAGTACTATGCTTTAGTATATCGTCCCACTTTACATACAACTCTTTTTGTTCACACGCCTTGTATATTGTGTAATAATGAGTTTTCTTAGCCTCCTCGAAATTGAACGTTTTTATTCCGTTGTTTATAGCATTTAGCATCAGCTTTACTTTTATCAGTTTATCTGACAATTGAGTAATCTGATTGTATAAAACAAAGAGATCAAATCCAGATCCCATTCCGGCTTTCTTTGCCTTCTTTGTCATTACGTTTTCAGACTTTATTATCTTCCAATACTTAGACTTTGTCTTACATATGTTATCACGTAACTGTATAATGTCTTTTGAATTCATTGATATCTTTCCCATAACTTTTGATTTTTTAAAATAGTTAAACATAGAAATAAAAATGAATTTGAAAACATTACGATTTACTTACAGAGTGGTCCATAGGGGGATCGAACCCCTCTTCAGAGATAAAAATCTCCTATCCTACCTATTAAGAATGGACCAAAAAATTAGGCTCTGTGCTCCAGGGCCTAATTTGAATGTATTTTGGTAAAAAATTAAAAAAGTTCTAGAAAAGCCTTTTTCTACGAAGATTTTAATTTTTTAAGATTATTCGTACAATTTCACACCAGTAACTCCGATGTTTATTTCGCACAAAGGATCTCCTGATCCTGGTAATCGTACTACTTTAACACCGTCTTTGGATTTTATATCCACTCTACTAGTGATTCGGTCGTTTATAGAGAAACCTTTAGTATTGATATCAGTTTTAACACCATACCTTGCAGCATCGAATAATCGATCGACAACCATGTCGTATTCTTTGTTTATTATAGCGTTTCGTATAACCTCTTCACTTAATCCTTTAAGTAGAATATCATTTACGTTAGCTTTTTGTCCAGAAAGTGCTGCTACAGTTTTCATGGCAAAATCAGTAAAAGATATAGTTTTCTCGTCACCAATCAACCGATTCCACCAAAGACACCTTGTCTTTCCTAATGTGATGGAACCATCATCGTTTATGGTAACACTACTATATAATTCTAATTCTTTTTTGTCAATCAAATTGTGCTTTATAGTGTCATCTAAAAACAATATTTCGATTTCTTTTTTACTTTTTAATGATAACGTAGACATAATTAATCCACATTTACATTGATGTCAACTCGTACCTGCTCGTTCTTCTTGTCCAACTGGCGATAGTACTCGATGGCACTGGTTTCATTATAATCCATCGTCGACTGAATGATATCCCGTTGCTTCTTGAGAGCCTCAATAAGCTTATCAATTCGTGCGATTTCGTTTATGTTCGACGGATTAAGCGTATTGACCAACTTCTTCACGTTAGAGAAGAAGATGTTCTGTGTATCCGACTTGTTGATTGCCTCTGCGATGTTGTCTACAGAAACTTCCTTTGTAAACTTCGAATTGTCGATCGGGCAACGAATCTCAACAGACTCTCCCGACTCGTCTACGCGCCCTGGATTTATAACTATGACATTACTTCCGTCGACATCCTTAGCCAAATCCAAACTTACGATATCGATAGGAATGATTTTGAAACGATACGGAGATCGATTGGTAGTTAGGCCGTTTTCTTCGTTTGCTTGCCGTAACTCCTTGCCGAAAGCCAAATTTGTTACTATTTTCTTTGCTTTATAAATACGATGACCAAATAACTGGCCAAAGTTTGCCATATTTACACGATTGTCTTCAACGATTTTTACGTTGATCTTTTTTGCTTCCATAATTTTTTAAACCCTTTTTGATTTTGTCCGTGATCGGACAGCGGTTATACATATGTTAAATAAAATGTTTTTTGTAAAGGATTTTCGGAACAGATTAATTTATATATAAATTACGCTTTTTTACTTACAGGTGATACGAAATCCAACGGTAGGATATACTAAGTCGCACAACTGCAAAGAATCCCATTCAAAGCTATGAACGTCTGTTTTAAATTCAATTATTTTCTCCTTTACTAAAATAAGATGTTTTATTTTTATTCATATTACACATTAATGTTTCAGGAATCTATAATATGTAATATGAATTTTGTTTTTCCCACAAAAATAATTTCTTCTTACTTTCCCATTAAGAAGTTTTGCCATTTGTTCAGTCTTGCGATACTGATTAGGATGGCTCCACTGTTCTCCCTTTACTCGTGGCAGGTAGAACAATCAATAGTCTCCACGTACTTTTTAAACGTAAATTCCAAACGTTTCATTATCGGACACTCTAGCCTTCAGAGGGTATCTACGAGTCTACGGTGGTTATTCGACGGAAAACCTTGCTAAAAACCATTTTTATTTATAGTACACGAATATTTTTGACTTTAACAAAGTACATACTAAACAATTATCACCCACTTATATTTTCCTAACGTATAGAGACAGTATACGTTAGAGTGAGATTTGCACTCACATGCATACGCTACTGCACTGCACTAATAATATAAGCTGCCTATATATTTTTCTGTACGGGTTCTGTCTTTAGCGGGAACATATATTGTTGCGCAATATACTTTATCGCTGACTACCCAATAACGGTTGGTACTCGAACTTTCCGGGAGTTACTTCTTACTTACAACATAAGGTTGTTCACATCCGGAGGACATCAATTTTTGTTAAACATGTTAATTATATTTGATATGTAGTTTTCTCTACACCTGGACATAATATATTTACATATTACTTTACTTATGCTTAAATCATCTATGCATCATCGTAATATCTATCATTATTCTTACTGTTCTTTCATCTTTACGATAAATATTATAGATAATTATGAAAACATGTCATAATACTTCATATATTACTTAAATTGGCGCTGACGGAGGTCCATTATAACTGGAGTGTTATACTTCGAATCAGTCAACGTGCGCTTATAACAACTAATAGTAAGCACTAACTATCGGATCTTTGATTGTCAAGTAATCATCTAAACACATTTCATATATACATGATGTTGCTAAGGTATCAGTATATAATCCTGTCTTCAGTCCTATGAACGCGGACTCTAGACGCTATGTATATGCCAAATACATCTAGTCATTCTACTTTTATATACCGCATGAACGACCAAGGCCTGGCGGTCTTATCTCATTATAAGACGATAGTTTTCTCAGCCATTGATTTTTACCGTATCCCTGAATCCTTTGATGACTCAAAAGACTACTGAATCGAACAGTACGGATTTAATTTTAGACACTGTATTTACCATACAGCTTGAGCTATTTGTCATATTCTGATCTAAATCACAGAACATCTCTCAAGTCCTTCTCTATCGCTACCTTATACCCTAATAAAATTTTCATCCCTTTATAATCGCTTTGGAGGCGACAAACACTAGACTAAGCAAAATAGTACATCATATAAAGTTTGGAATTTTATATGTTGCAGCACTTGTTTTCGGTTACCGACATTACCTGTACTAAATAATGAAGAGTATAGCTACCGGTTCGTTTCGCCTGATTGTCAACTCAGGACTTATGCGTCTTCCAATAAACATATCGCCAGACGGTTCTCATATGTATTGATAGGGTTGAATACAACGCTCTCCCTACTTACATAATGTTTTTCATGCATTATGTATTTCGCCCTATCTTTTGGGTATCTCACCGCTTTAACGGATAACATATTTTCGGGCCCAGTCAATTTTGAAAATTTATGAATGAAAATCGTTGGAAAGGGCTAATGAGACCCTTTCCTTGATTATTCTATTCAAGATAGTCCGTCGCACAGACTATCTGGAACTGCTATCGGCTTTTGGATCGTATCACAATCTCGCGCTTTAAATATATGATACTTAGTTGAATCCAAGGTTGCTTCCTTCCGAACCTTTTCGACTGCTATATACAGTACAGGCACATACAACGTGTCATGTACCGCATAAGGCACTCTTTTTGGTTTGTCACGATATACAATACTGTCTACGTATACAGTATCTATATGTGTTCGATCTTGTCTTTGGTTATTGGACAATTTTAAATCGAATGGCATACTGGTAAGTACAGTAGAGGCCATAGCTGTAGGTGGATCTTTACTGTTGTTCAAGCCCACTATTGCTCCAAATAAGAGCAAGCACAGACTACTTATAACGGTTGTCAACTTTTTCATATTGATTATGAATTTTCGGCTTTTTTTTCATATTTTTCATTTAGACGATTGTACACTCTTTCGAGATTTTTAGATAACTTGCCGATTGTTTTTATACAACCGCCGATTATTTTTTTCCTTTTTTGTCGGCTAATGTCTTTTTGCCTTCAGCCTTGTTGTTCTTTTTATCCTCCTTTTTCTGTTCAGGCTTTGTTTCAGGCTTTTTTGCCGGCTCGTTTTTCTTAGAATCGGTCTTACCCTCTTCTTTCTTTTCTTCCTTCTTTTCTTCTTTGTTTTCGGCAGCCCTTTCTTCCTTTTTAGCTTCTACGGCAGCCTTACGCATTTCTTTAAGCTCTTCTTCGGTATACTTTTGAAGTTCATGCACATTTTCGATTCCGTAGTCCATGATCTTTGTACCCTCGTCGCGGAACAAATTCACAATATAGCCAGCATACTGCTGAATATTGCTTATGTAATTCTTGTATGCAGTGCCGTTTTCGTTAGGATAGAATGCGTTCTTTATCCTACCGACAATCTTCATACATGTGGCGTCTTTACTTTCATATTTTGTAGGAATGTTCTCGATGATAGATACGTCCGTATTGAGCATATCCTTAACGATATCGTTATAATGCTTGATAGAAGCTTCGTACTTCTTTACAATACTGTCGTAATCTTTCATGTTCTTATCGAGAGCGTCGATGTTCTTCTTTTCGCTTTCGATAATGTTGTTACATACGAACTTGACGATAGACTTCACGGCGTCTGCTATAGACTGATCATCCCATTCTACAGTGTTTGTTTCCTTATTTGTGAGATTCTGTCTGAGCACACAGAACGCTGTTATCGGCGACTTTTCTAAACCGATAGATGTTGCAAGACCTCTACCGATTCCCTTCATCAGGAACGAAGGCTTAACGAATGAGAATATATCATCCATCCACTCTTCCATCGTTCTATTATCGTACTTGAGTTTTGCTTCTGCAGCATTCTCGGCTTTATCTGCCATGTTCATACGATAATCGTGCATGAAGTCTACGGCGTTTACAATTGTATCTTTTATGCTCTTTCCCGTCTTAGGACCGATGATCAAGATATAAGAAAGCGCTTTTCTCAAATCCTCTTCCGATTCAATCTTCTTAGAATCGAGTTCCGGCTTCTCGTTTTCCAACTCTTTCTCATTCTTGAGCGTTTCGCGAGCCTCCTTCGAGATAGAAATCTCATCTGCAATCACTTTTATCTTGCCCTCTTTCTGAGGAAGTGATTTGATATTAGGCAACTTAATACCCATATCGTTTGCGGCTGTGATGAGCTGCGGATACATCTTGTTACTCAGAACTATACCAAACGCTGTGTTTCCATATATAGCCTCATCTGCCAATGCGGCTACAACACCTGCAGCGATGATTTCATTCATAGATTCACGAAGCTGAAGAGAATACTTTCTTTCAGCGTCCGGATCCTTTCTGAATACGTCGTTTGCCAGATTCAAAAGCTCTACTCGATGGTTTGCGTCGAGAGCTGAACTTGTTGTTTTCAATGCGTCTTTTCCTGCGTTAACCAATTCTACTGTTGTTTCAACCGTCTCTTGCTGATTAACGTCTGCTGGAATCTTATTTTTCTTTGCCATTTTGATAATGTTTTTAATTGTTAATAAATATTTTTAAAAGTTAAACGAAAATTAAATGCCCTAAACTGTCTGGATTTTTAAATTTCAAGATGTGTCAAAGAAACTTATATTGTTTCTTGGTTTTTTGGGTTTAGAAACCACGTCGTCATCATTAACATTTGAGTCTTCTTGTATTTCAGGTACAGTATCGTTACTTTCTATAACCATTACATTTGTATCTTTTGGGATTACAAACGTTGTATCATTACAGATAGTAATGTTATCTGTACCTGTATACAATGCTTCTTTGTTAATTTTATTGACGTTTTTTACGTTAGATACTACCGTTCCACCGATGAATCCAGTCATCATCGACATTAACAGTATCCAGAATAACTTATTACTCTTATTATAACGGGCAATTAAGAGAATAGTGGTTATTCCAACTAAAAAACTTAATAAATTTAACATAGCTTTTTTAATAATTTTCTACTTCTATGCAAATGTGACTTAATAGTTCCTTCTGGCATTGAAGTTATTCTTTTTATTTCTTTAATTGACAGATTATTTATATAAAATAAAGTACAAATCAATTTTTGTTTTTCTGACAAACTGTTAAAGTTTTTTATCATCGATTCGTAAGTTATCTTATTTTCTGTGTCACATTCTTCACTTTTTATATTTTCAGTAAAGTCTGTTTCTTTATGTTTCATTGTTCTCAAATAATCTATAGCTACGTTTTTTGCTACAGTTCTTATCCAACCCTGAAACGTGTTATAATCTGTAAATTTGTTTAATTTTTCGTATATTTTCAAAAATACAACATTTGTTAAATCTTTTGCTTCATCCATATCTTTTACATATGTATAAAGTAAATTATCAACAAACGTTTTGTATTTTTGAAATAGAGAGTTAAAAGCTTTTATAGATCCAGCTTTTGCGTTCTTTATGATCTCTATTTCTTCTAGAGTACAAGAGTTCATATCAAAAAGGTAAATCTTCTAACGAAATTGTAGCTAAGTCGTTATTTACATTTATCGCTAAATTATCCAAAATGTTAATTCTGGTTTCTCTATCCAACTCTATCTTGTTTAACATGGATGTACATATTCTTAATTTTATTCTAGACGTTTCCATATTGTCTTCGCCTAATTTAAGAATGATGTTTTTATTCACCCAATTTAACCAATTTTTTAATTCGCCAAAATAAAATTTTTGTTTTACTTTTTTGCTTATTGGTTCTATACAAACTGTAGATTGTTCGATATCGTATTTATAAATATCTTTAACGGTTCTTGCAAATTCGTACTGCTCTAATAATTTTGGTTTTTCTACCAAATTCGTTAGTTTTTCGATTACTGTTTCATTGAATAACATATTCTTTAAGTTTCTTTGTCAAACTTATTGAATAACGCCAGTGCTTGTTGGTTTGTGATTTTGTATTCGTAGATAAACGCGTTCATTATTTTTGTAAACGGTATTCCCATAGAACACAGACGATGATACATATGTTTCATACTTATCAATTCGTCTGAGCTCAAATCCAGAATACCGTCAGCGCGAAAACTACTACTTGGGAAAGCACTAACGTTTATGTTATCTATAACGGAAAAGCTCCATTTTTCAGGAAATAATAGAATGTTATTCAGTATCTCTTTGGGAGCTTCTTTAATAGAGTTTCCATCTATCAATGAAGATAGAAGTATACTTTTCCCTATGGACAATGTAGGGAACAAACCAGTTACCTTAATAAGGCATACGTCTTTTCCCCTCTGGGCTATATATAACCCTGAGGATGTTGGAAATTGGTCTTTAAATGTTTCCATTTTTGAAATAAATTTGTTTGTTTTTAACTAAAAATTCTGATAATTTTGTATCTAAAGAAAACTTTTCTGCAAGTTCTTTTTCAATTTCTTCATCATTTTTACCTTTAGTTTCAAGATCTTTTATTTCTTGAAATACAAACATAGAATTTCGAGCAAACCATCTTACCCACGAATGGATACCTGTCCAGTATTCATATTCTTCTTTATTTTTGATTATGTCTATATTGACAGTATCTATGAATTCTGATTTTTTAGGATTCATTAGATTTTTTATAGTTTCGCTCTTTTTCTTTTTTATTTCACTTTTATTCCAATGATTGTCGTACCGTTTTACATAACAACGATACACACGTTCTACATATGCCTTTTTACATCGGTTGTATTTTAACGCTAAATCCCACACCACTGGGATTCGATCGCGTATCATATCTCTGTATCCCATAGTTATAAATTTATGTTGGTAAGTGAGGATTCGAACCCCACCTACCATTTGTACGTTTGGCGAATAGGTGTACTTACCTATTGACTAATTCTTACGCTACGCAAGAATAGTCGATGACATTTTTAGTGCCGTTTAAATTTTAAAAATGAATCTCGTACTTATTTCTTTGATGCAATCAAACGCCATTCATCCCCTTTGTATTTTGTTATTGTGGAGATGGAGGGAGTCGAACCCTCGTCTTACATCAGAACATCGTACTAATAACGATTCTTTTTGTGGATATGCAGAATGGCCGGTTCTACATACTCTAAATACGTTATAACTTAATTTATTTGCCATTTAATTCGTTTCTAATTTGTTAATAATCTTAAGATGATTAGCTACTTCATTTTAAAATTTTAACGCGTCAGAATTAAATTAAACGGCAAATATAAGCATAACGTTTGTGTAAGGTTTACACATAGATTACTGATTCTAAGATTCTTGTAATTTTTGCGTGTATCATTCTTTGAATTAGAATATTCTGCGTTTGTTCGTAGCATAGAATGAACTAATAGCATGATTCTAAGATTCTAAATATTCTGTCATTTTTGAATGACTTACATATTAAACCCCCTGTTTTGGGTCATTTTAATCCCTACGTGATTCTAAGATTCTGTAGTACATGTCAATTCATGTATACGTATGTTCCAGACTTACTTAATCTCAATATTAATGCATTTATATATACGTTTTCGTGGTTCAAAGACTCTTGAAATGGATAAAATGATATTTTAACAGTTATTCGTATTAGAATGTAACACTATAACTGCTGTGATCCCATGACCATGTAGGCCAATCGTTAAATGCGTTGTCCAATTCCGACTTCTCAGTCCTAAACTGGTCGTCAACTTCGCGGAATTCCTTCCTGCGGGCATCCATAAGCTCATCAATCTTCTTGTCATATTCGACAAAAGTTATTTTTCCTTCTGTCAGCTCATCAAGCAGCGCTTTTGTCTTGTCTGCATACATCTTTCCGACTTTTGCATACTTTCGCTGGCGTCGCAGATCGATAACCGACTTGAGATTGAGATACTTTGCCTTCATAATACAGCTTTTCAGTTGACGTATTTTCTTCTCATCACCCTCTTTTTTCAGCTCTTCCATAGCCTTTGAGGTGATATTTTCATTCACAAGATTCCCATTTCTGAGATCATCAATCAGTTTCTGGCTTTCAGTTTCTGCTGAATCCGTTGTTTCTACTGGTTTCTGTGACTGCTCTGGTACATTTTTGTTTTTTGCCATTTTGATAATGATTTTAAAAAGTTAAACAATGTTATTATTATTTTACAGCAACATGTATTCCTATATCACTGTTTATTCCATCTTCTTTAGAATAGTGTTCTTCCGAGAAGTAGTTTTTGTAAATCTTCTTCACGATACATTCGACTTCTGATGTGTAGCCGTAACGATTTGCAACACCTGTATGATATATAGGATTTGTTGCTAACGTTTTTATTGCACTTATCAATTTATCTTCGTCTGAATCTGTATTCGGAAGATTTTTTGTTTTAGATAATGCATAAGCTAATGCGCCGGTGATCATGAAGAATAAATTTGACTTATCCGGATTGTTTCTGTACGAATTCAGTTCAAATTTTTCATTTAAGAACTTTATGAGTTCGTCTCCGTATAATATCGCCTCCTTTACTTCTTCCGATTTCGTAAGACAACGTTTTTCTTTGATAGCTATCATTTTTGCTAATTCTGAATCTATGTCGTCTGGTGTGAATTCAAACACGTTTGTTTTTCCACAATCGAGATCTTCTTTTACGACACTTGCTATTCTTGCAAATACCGCTTGTAGTTTGTCAGGATCTACATCCTTGTCCAAACGCCATACAACTACTACTGTTTTATTCTCCATTTTTCACTGTCTTTTTTACGTTAATAATAGTGTCTTCGTTTTTCTTTAACGTGACAATGTCCGTGGATTCCTCTTTCGGAACATCTTTGTCTTTGCCATCTTCGAACATGTACTTATAGACGGTTTCGTAATTTTCAATGTATTCCCTCGCTACCGTGTAAGGTCGTATATTTCCGTATTTATTTTTGCAAACACGGGCAATCTCACACAATGTAGTTGTTGGCACACTGTACAAAACGTCTTCGTACATCTTTTCCGTTTTCTTGTTTATCACATAGTGAGTAAACTCTTCCGGTTCCGCAAAACACGGATCTTTTTCGTTCTGGATGACATTCTTTATTACTCCGGTGAAGTACTTTTCGTCATCACTTTTACTGTTTTTGTGTGCACATGACACACTCATTGCGCACATAATTGCGACAATGACACAACCAAATAAGAATTTTTTCATTTTGATAATGATTTAAAAATGTTAATAAAAAAGAAAGAATATAAAATTGTAAAACTTTATCCGTCAAATTTTTATACAGACTTCGGACTGTTACATGGTTAATGTAGTATTTTAATAAAGTTTTATATGTAGAGACGATTTGATATCGTCCCTACATACGATAAGATGGTCTATTACCATAAAGAACAAAACAATATGACAGCAATTATTAGTAAAATTAGCAACGTTAATAATAAACTCATTAGTATCACTGTCGGTATGAATAAATTAACACCGATATCTATTACTAACACAATTAGCCCTATTGTCGCAATTATTGCGACTACCGATAGTAATATGAGTAATATTTTAATGTTTTTACTAATTGTAATCTTCATCTGATTCCAAAAAATATCTTTCATAATCATTTTCCGATACAAAACAGCTATCTTTGTTTTCAACATTTGCTTTTTTATCCAACAAATCATATTCGTTGTCTGATAATATGCATATGTCTTCAGGATTTGCAGAATTAAAGCTTTTCAGTGTAACTTTTAGTTTATCACATTTCTTCTTTAATTCTTTGTGCCTCTTTTTTAATGTTTTCATTTTTGTTTTTATCTGTTTATTTCATAATACGTTTATATCTACGCAATTCGTTATATGCTTTTTCGTATCTAACTTTTGCATCGATTATATCTATACACATTTTTATTAAATTGTAATATTTATTATCTACGTTTTTAAATAATAAATAATCTTTGTTACAATTTAATTTATAAGAAAAACCTAGGGATTTCTTAACTATTTCCGGTATTTCTTCTTCTATTGTGTATAAAATATCGTTTATAACGTACGAATCTTCATTCAGATTTTCAAGAGACGTTATTGATCTGGGTAATTTTACGCGCATAATCATTTCGATATTAGTAGTTTACCTCTCCATCCTGGGAACAGATTTCTTAGCGTTTTTACTCTAAGAAGCGCATTTGTTCCATCCATGTTATCAAACAAGCAGAAAGCATTATTATCTTTTTTGATATATACTTTCCAATTTTTTTCATTCCACTTTTTTGCTCTGTTTCTTTGTGGAATTTGATTGTTCTTGGGAATTTTACTCATACTGCATATACGTTATACGTTTTACATATGATAGCTTCGCATTCTTTTTTAGCTTTGCCTTTTAACTTTTTAAATAAGTTTGAACTTGATTTAGTTCTTGGTGCTAAGCTAACTAGGCCGTTATCGTAAATAGCCATCATCGACACTTTCCCGTCTTTTTTGAATTGTTGGATTTCCATTTTCTAATTCTTTAATTTTTAAATACTGTTTGTACTGTTTATTTGTTCTTCGAGAGGTTCTGAGAATAAAATATTTATTATTCTCAGTGCGATAAATGGGATGGTCAGTCCCATCAATTACATAAAAATATCCAGTTTGATATGTTTTTACCTTTTTAGGTTTTTTATCAATCTGAATAAATTTGTTTTCTACTTTTACGTAGTTTTGTGCACATACTGCTATTGATATAGTCAGTAATGCTACTGCAATTATTAATTTACGCATTTAATAGTATATTTCCGATTAAACCTAGAAGTATAACTATTACCACAAATATGCAGTAAAACCAATCCGATTTATCCTTTGGCAAATTTTTCATAGTAATACTGCATCCGTTTAGAGTTTGACGTTACATCTGTTATCCAGATTTCTGTCATGGTCCTGCTGATAAACTGTAAGAATTTATAAAACTTTTCATACCCTAATTTCTTAGTGTAAGTTTTATAATTCTTTCGAATGTTATCAACTTCATTCTGAGTGCAAGCTTTCATGTATGCTTGCGACGGTACTTCCTTTTTCTTTTTCATACTAAAATGTTATGTTCTTGTATATTATTTTATATTTTTGGTCAAGAATTTTTGGATATTTTTTATTATCCTTTTTTGCACAATCCACAAAGAAATCTAAGCTTTCTTTTACATAGTTTTTGAAATCTTTAAAATTTCCTGTGAATGCAACAAGCCATCCTGGTAACAATTCACATGTACAACAATAACCATTGTCTGTTTCCATTGTGTTCATTATTATTTCAGGATATTTTGCAGTTTTTTCGATAATTATATCGAAATCTCTTCCGTTGCTTGTGCATTTTCCTTGCGAATCATAAAAACATACGTGTGGAGTACCGTCTTTTTCTGTAATGATTGCTGCATATTCTGGCGACACTTTGTATAATTTTTTAATTTCATACTCTGGTCTCCTTATATGCACTTTGCCATCTACTTTCTTTTTTAAGATAGCATTTGCGAGGTTAAAATTGAAATTTTCCATACGCTAATTTGTTAAATTTGCATTTTACACCTAAACTTACATTGTCATCACCGATTAGATTTGTAACTAAACAATATTTACACATTTATTATTACGTTTATATCAGCGTAATAGCCGTGACAGCTTCTAATTTGACAACATAAGAAAACTGGTGCCCTCAATGTCTTGGGATGTTATTGAGTTTTTATTTTTAAGTCAATTGGGGTTGACTTCCACCACTAGCGAATTAGTAATAAATAAAAATATTCTCTACGTTTTACTTACTTCTCTCCATCTTACTTTCATTATTCCGTAACAATTTGGTAATGAATGTTTTAGAGCTATTTGTTTTTTACTCCATATTTTTTCACCTGTTGTTACTAATAACGGGTTGTTTGGATCTTTGTATACGTCTACGTATCCGATTTTCCATTTTTTCTGTTCTTTTTTTACTCTTCCCATTCTATTTTGATCGCTGATTTCCAATTTTCTTTTTTGTTTTTTAACGCTTCTTTCATTGTCGGATATATTTTGTTACTAGATACTCTACAATCTTCTGTTAAAGATGTAGCGTATATATTTATCCAACCTTCTTTTAAGAAAGGAAGCATCATCAGATCGTCATCGGTTTCATATTCATCTTTTCTGATGAATCCGGTTTCTGTGTACATTCTTGTGAATTCTCCTTCTGTGTATGATACTGCTGCGACAATTTTATACATGTCGTTTTTTAAATCTGTACACAGAATTCGTACATTTTTTCCGCTACGCGTACATAATTTTCTATTTTCTTTGAGATATCGATTTAAATCGAATGGTAATAGTTTGTATTCTTTTTCCATTTTTGTTTTTAGTGGTTTCATAATCGAATCAGCTAAAATATATATCTCTTATTTTTTCGCACAAATCGTAGTATTTGAAATCCGTTCCGTAGTCGTACATATATTCTATGTATTTTCCGAATTTTCCTTCAAATATTCCGCGCCAATCTTTTTTGGTGATTAGTATTTTGTATGGCAAGAGGATCAATAATACTATTCCTGCTATTAAGAACAACAGGCTTAGTGTTATCTTTACGAACAGTTCAAACAGAAACACTATTATTAAAGAAAGTGTTCCAATTAGAGCATTGATTACTCTGAAAATATTTTCCATAAGCTTTTTTATTAAGTTAAATAATATGTAATCACAAAGATGGGATTTTACCCACATCTCCTGGTTTTCGAATCGCTATTCGCCACTTCAGTTATGCTATTTATTTACTTGAAGGTTAAATTATTATCAATGTTGTCAAGATCGTTTCATGGAAAAATAACACTTCGTTTTCAATAAATTATTACACCACTTTGTGTTTTTGTTTCAAAATTATGACGATACTATATAGTAAACTTTGGGAGTAAAAAACTATATAGTATATCCAAATTTCACAACTTAGATACAACGATACATTTTACGTTGCCATTTTCTCCAGACTGTTTTCACAAATAGTCCTTTGATGAGTCGTACACATAGTAAATCTAATTAAAAACTGCTAAAACATAAAACTAGATGATATAAATATACAATGTTGTAATGCGGTCGTATTTTTCTTTGCAGTATACAGGGTTAGGGAGAAAACCACCCACCCGCAACATTGCGGATGAATGGTTTTAGTGGTTAGAATGGTACTTTATCTCCTTGGATTTCTCCGTTGTTGGGGATTTCGTTGTCATTCGGGATCGTTCCACCAATTTGGTTTTCCAGGTCCATCGGGTCAATAGGACATCCTTCTGCCTGAGCATCCGCAATCGTGTATGTGTTTGCTATGATGCTTTTGGCTCTGCTTTCAGGATCCCAACCTTTTATGTATTCACCATTTCCGTCCCTTAGAACGAATACTGTGAACGCATGGAAAGGCTTTGCGAATTTTGAGTTCTTCGATTTAAGTACCCAATCGCCTTGACGATGGTCACCCAAATCTGCCATATATTTCATGAATACTGGCAATCTCAGTTCGTACTTCTCAAATGCTCCGTTTCTCAGAAGAGTCCAGTCTTCTCCATCCAAGTCACGTAGCTGTTTTTCAGCCTCTCTCTGATTGAACGCACGGTCGTCTATATCCGCTGTACCGTTATATGTACGTTTTGGAAATACCGAACGTATTACGTCAATCATTTCGTCTGTTCCAGGACCAGGCAATAGTATTATCGAGTCTGCTGACATGCGAAACTCAACATTCCTTACGGTTGCCTTTACGTAGAATTTACCCTTGTTTGTTCCCTGAGTAATCTCTTTAATTTCGAAATTACTCATCCTGTAATCGTAGTACTGCATAAATTATATTTTTTTAGTTAATAATAATCTTATGGAGTTTGCACAAAGAGCTATATATTAATAGCTTTTGGTTTTGTGCTGTGTGCGATAAACCTATAATCCCTGAGATTTTGGATTATCACGGGTTTTTGAAAAAATTTCGATTAGCTTGCGAGTATCAAACGTGGTTGTTTTTAGGGTTGTTAGAGAAATTCCCCCGAATGACTTAGCTGTGGCTGAAATGGATTGGCGTATTAGGCTTTGTTTTTACAGCTAGAAATGTTGAGCTTTGTCAAACGGGGGATGTAGTAACCTTCAGTAGCTTAAGCGAGCGTTGTGCATAGATATCATATGGAACTTAACGGAAAGAGCAATGCTTGTCTACTGAAGGTTTTTGTAATCATCAAAAGGTGAACAGTTTAACGTCATGTTCGGGACGCACTGTGCCCATTTTCTTACGTAGCTGTGGCTGGCTACTGCCTGGGACTTACAGTGGAACTTCCACTCGCCCAGGATTAGTTGTTTTTTACCATAACATTACCTACTGACGCAATGCAGTAGGATTTATTAGGAGTTGGCATGAAGAATATCTTTGATGCCATATAACCGCACCTATGGCTTCATTAGGTTTTTGGCTATACGAGCGTTTGAAAAACTATATGTTAGCTTGCGAGTATGAATTCTGTTGATATTAAGTGGCGTGGTTGTATTTAAGTAGCGTGGTTGATTTGTAGAGGAGTGGTTGAAAGGAAGGGGGTTGATTACCCCTTCCAATTTAGCGAGAAGTACAGAATCCGATCTGTGTGAGAGTATCTCTCAACGCTAGCATTGATTTTTCATCTAATTCTATACGTATAACCTCGCAGAAGACTGTGATTTCAAAGTAATAACGCGGTTCTTCGACCTTCAACACACCTTTCTGTTTTTCTCTACTAGTTTAATAGCGTCGTCGATTAAGTTCATCAACGGAGCTACTTTTACAGCGTCCTTTACTTCGACAGCTTTATAAGCTATCTTCTTTTCTTGTACTAATACGTCCATGATTATATGATTTAAAAGTGAATGGTCAAGTAAAAGAGGAGAACTTAATTATTCTCCTCTATTTTCTTCATGAGCTCCTTGTTCTTCAATGACATGTAATCATGCCACTGATCAGTTGCTCCGTAGGTGTCCATGAAATTCTCATCTTCTGAATATATCATGTTGATGAGGCTATCACGAACGTCTATTTCTTGCTGATACTTTTCTGTCTCGTTTGCTCTATTTAACGAAACAACCATCATAGCTGCTGCTTGGGCCATTATCAATAGACCCATTACCAATGTCTTCATAATTATAATATTTAATGATTACGATTTATCTAAGATATTTACCATTTGCTTGCGAGTATCAAATAAAGCCCTTCTACTTAGAGAAAGGCTTTTCAAAGAATCCAATAACTTTTCCACCGTCTTGTATGTATTCTAACATACCTCTGACGGTCAATAATCCCTCATTGTTATTGATAACTACATCGTTCATGTGTTTCAGTATATCGTACATCTCATACGATTTTACAGGACGATACTGATTACTTGTGTAAATTCGTACTCTATGTGCATACATATTTATAGCACATTGGTAGAATTCAATATCATCTCGTTTTTCTACTAGATGTATTCGTTTTACACCTAGTTCTTTTACTGACTTTATTAATTCAACGTCTGTCATAATATGTTTTAATGATTACGGTTTTTAGATGTGTTATATTTTTTGCTTGCAAGTATCAAATGACAGAAGTAAGAGATTAAAAATCTCTCACCTCTGTTTCAGTTTCGAGTATAAAACCAGTGATCTTATACTCAAATAAATCCTGAACATCTTCACCGTCCATCGAGACGTCGTCAGGATTTTCAAACCATTGTGTACGAACTGTGTACACAACTGTTCCGTTTTTAGGGTCTTTTACTTTCACGACCCTTCTGTATTTTGTCATAATATATATATTTAATTACAGTCAGTAGTAGTTATTATGATTTGCTTGCAAGTATACAATAAAGGAAGACACGACTATTTAGCCGCATCTTCCTTCTTAGGCTCCTCGATCTTACGAGTTCTAAACTCGTAGAATACGCTAGCGTATCTAGCGTGATCAAGTACGTATTTCTCCACTTTAGGTGTAAAGCACTCTTTTAGAGTGTTGCACCAAGGACCGTATGTCCTATATACCTTGTAACCTGCTTTTCTTATGCAGATTACTAATTGGATCTGTGTCATAATATATATATTTGATGATTACGACCTGTTGTGCAACATTTTACTTTGCTTGCAAGTATAAAAAGGTAGAGGAATAATCCCCCACCCTTTGAGAAGTTAATACAGAGTGTAGTTGTTACTCTGTATTATTTCAATTTTATAGTATGTACCGTCGATCTCTATGTGATCTGGCAAACACACAGGAGAAGTAATCTTTGCGATTACTGTATTATCATCCCCCATCCTGATGTTCTTAACACCAGGAATTACAGTATCGAGGTGATACCTTGCCGGCACACCTCTGTGTTCACAGGCATGGTGTAAGTATTTACCACATCCCGTGATAAGGTTTCTTATTGCCTCATTTAATGGACGATACGACTGCTCTATGCATCTCTGGCACAGAGCATCATACTCAGCAAGCATTGCGTTTATACGCTCCTGCAATGCCTTGCGTTCTTTGTTGAAATCTATCGTTTCACTCATAATTTTTAATTTTAATGATTACGAATGACTGCTCGCATATAAAATTCGCTTGCAAGTAAGAGGTGGGGGTAGTTGGTTGGTTGCGAGGTAGTGGGGAGGTATTTATAGGTTATTTCGCGTTTTTATATACATATCATAAAAAATAAAAAAAAAATAAAAAAATAGCGGAAAGACCATAAAGATCAATCCGCTATTGTGTACCAATTCTTACTAAATGTAATAATTATTGGCAAATTATGTTTAATACAAAAATCAATAAATTCTTTATTCATTTTTAAATATATTCAATTTAGATTTTTTAAACATATTTGTAAAATATCCTCTTTTTACGAACTCTTCTCTTAATGCTGTAGCTATTTCTCTAGCTTGAGGATGTGCATGACTATCGCATCTTAAATCGAAGAAATGAGGCCAATATGAAGCAAAACCTGTCATTACTAATGGAGAACTTACTGAGAATGGAAGTACTTGTCTTGCTTGTTGTGGTTTCCAACCTGAGTTTAATAGATTGAAATAAGATTTTTCAGCCATAGCTAAGGATAATAAGAAGTATAATTCGCTTAATTCTTCATTTTCTGCCCAGTTTTTAAACCCTTTACCTTCTTTTATCAGTTCGTCGCAATCGTGATGTCCTAACTGTTTTTCATCTACCCAATTTGGAAGAATATATTTGATTTCGTTATCAAATTTATCCTTAGAATAGTTACAATATCTTGTAGATTCTCTAGCGAAACTAAATACACGATGTCTTAAGAAGCTTTCTCCTGTTACTCTATCTATAATCCACTTCACTGTGTATCTTTTTTCGTGAAATTCTGTAGGTTCACACCAATACTGAAGTATGTCCGGTATATATTCACCAGTAAAATTCTCTATAATTACTCTTAAATTAGTAGTAATATAGTTATGTACTCTATCTTCTAACTTTGTTACAGTTACCTTAGAATAAGGATTTGAAGCAAAGAATGGAACTAAATTATAATTCTCCGCTGAATTAGGTACATCTAAATAAACAGTACCATGTTCTAACATAGCCCAATGACCAGAATTAATCATTCTATCTACAAACTCTTTAGCAGAATCTTCAGTTATTTTGTCTTCAGATTTGTAACATGTTCTACCAGCCAATTCTATTTGTTTATACATCCCTTCTATTCCAGGCTGTTGTTCTAATATTTCAAACGTTTGTTTTATTAGTTTCATAATATTTAGTCTTTATCGTCAATACCTTCTCTATTATAATCCCCGTTTTTATATCTTTTGTTCTCCATTCTTATCATTCTTTCGATAAGATCGATAAAATTATCATCTTTTAGATAATCGGATATTCTTTTAGTTCGTTTTTGAGTCATACTATTTTGATTTATTTTTCATTCTATTCGCGTGAAATACATATTTAGAACACTCTTCTATAGTATCGTTTCCGTCTTCATTTTTTACACTTTGAAAATATTTCAAGTGTTTTATATGATTTTTATATGTATCTAACGCCTTTTTTATAACTTTCTAATCCTCATAGTACAACACACATTTTAAAATCTATTCACCGTTTATACTACCCATAGATCCTACAGAACATAGACTGTATATAAAAGATTGTACGCCTTCATGCCCAAAGTTTTCTATTATTCTGTTTATATCCTATGTCGATTCTAAATAATATTTATTATCCATGTTATATTCTGGTGTATTTCCTAATAAGTATGACACATGTACTGGTATACCAAATACTACATAATATTTACACGTGTCGGTAACTGGTACATACTAACTTCTCAAACTCAGTACGTCACTATAAAATAGTACGGCGTTCTAATATAGTACTTCTTGCAAATGCTATTTGTCCATAAATCAAACATATTGTACGTAATCTAACATCAAATATAAATCAGAATCTCCTTCGTTTTCGATATTCTTATATTCCCAATTATTCTTTTTAGCCCAATACTTTGGGGAGAAATGTACAATATTTTTGATTAATGCCTTTATTTTTTCTTTAAGTGTTGGTTGATATTGAAATCCTAAAAATTCCCAAAATAACATTCTAATGTCCGGATCTTCACAGTCGATCATCTTTACCCAAGAATGCTTTCTGTAACCTCCGCAGAAAATCAAATGTTGATATCTAGATTTCATAAATTCGAAAAACTCTACGAAATTATCAATATATTCTTCATTTTCGTATTTTAGATTTTCTACTGATAAGAACACGTATATCTTTTCGTTGTGCTTTTCAGCCATCTCATTTAGATATATTAATGCGTCATTTACGAATACATTATAAGTAACAACACCGTGTGCTGATCTAGCATAATCCCAATTCATAGGATCTCGTAAACCTAACAGGTCTACTCTTATGTCGAATAATCTAACACCGTATTCGAATTGTTCTTTTATGTTCAAATCCTGACATTTAGATGTGAAGTTTATAAGCTTCATCCACCATTTAGTAGGCTCAGCATAACTTAAACTGTTATGTGCAGCCAATATTACTTTCTTATTCAGATTCTTTTTTATGTATATCTTTTTCATTTTTTAAAAGTTTTATATACTTTAGAAGCCACCCATCCTACTAAATACGCAGAAGCTTCCTGTCCATCATATGTTTCTTCTTGTCCTATTTCGTCAAACAACATTATTTTACATGTTCGGATTCGTGAGAAATGTCTTTTATTATTTCAGCCATGTCCTTTCGTTTCAAAGTATAATCTGAAATATTTACTATATATCCATAATTTCCTGTTTTCTTATCCATGCACAACCAAGCAAAAGTATAACTAACATCTATTTTAGTAGGATCTTTTACTTCGAATTTTTTATTTATGTCTTGTTTGTTACATTTTTACAAACCCATAGTGTTCTAGGATATATATCCATTTCGTATTTATCTATTACTTTTTCTTCGCCATCTCTATATTTTCTACAATTATTAGTAGACAATGTTATATTATTACATTTAGTACACCATCCTGAATTGTTATCATACTCTATATAAGATACACAATCAATACATAATCCTCTATTCTTCATATAATTATAGTCTTACTTTTTGTATAGTATTTATATAATATATATATAATATAATATATATAATATATTTCTTTTTATCTTACTTTTTCTTTATTTGACACAGATTAAACGTAAATAATTACTAAAAAGTTGCGAAATTGCAAATTTAAATGATAAAATGCAACCATTTTTTTAATTTTTACGTTATGTGATTGAATTTTTTAAAAATTAAAATTATGAGCAATGAATTAATAGTTGTTAAGCCGTTCAACTCTTTACAAAAAGGCGATACATTTGTACTCAATAATGGAAAATATATTTGTTCTATTAAAGAGACTACAGATGGAACATGTGTAAAAGATAACATGGATTACGAGATGACTACTACAAATACTACAGTATTGTCAGCAGATACAGCTAAGTCATTGATCGAATCTGGTTATTTGAAAGACGAAACAGAAAAGGAGTCTGAAAAAACAGTATTTGACGAAATGGATGGTTTACTTTCTGCATATTACGATAGGATTGCAAACTTAGACGAAGAGTTTAAAGATGCTCCTACATGTCTGAAGAATGAGGCAGAGGTTACCACTTTGAATCTAATAAAAGTTTTGAGACATCTTAAGACATTTAAAAATGCGTAAATAGTATGAGCGAGGAGAAGATAAGTAGTAATCAGGATTTGGCTGAAAGCTTGCAGCCGGATATAAAGTTTGAATTTAGTAGATATTTTCTTGTAAAACCACTAGAGTTAGATAAGATAAAGAAAGAATTCGAAACACCGATTCCTTCTAAAGAACAAAAAGGAAAGGATGAAAACGGAATAGAAGCTACAGATTATTCTGAAACAAAGAAAGAAATAAAGACTGTAGATTCAGATTGGAGAAAGGCGATAGTATTAAAAACTCCTTCTTCACATATAGCAAACAATACGAATGAGACTTCATTCTTATCTGATATAAAAGTCGGAGACACTGTTGTTTATAGAAACAAGCACGCATTTCCTTTCGATCTATATAGAGATTCTGAATTAGTATCAGGATTTGATATAGTAGCGGTAATGAAATGAAATTTGAAAAAATAGATGAAGTGACGTTTGAAGAAATAATAAAACTTATATCCAGTAATACAAAAACAGATTACAATACAGTAAACGAAGTTGTTAAATTCCACTTCAAACAAGTAAAAAACATAATGAAGGATGAAGATGATATTAGAGATATACTGTTTAATAATCTATTTAAGTTTAAATTAAAAACGCGTTATAAAGATAACAAACATTTAAATTATATTTCCAAATGAATAAGATTTATATAACAGATAATTCACGTCCAATATTGGTAGATAGTGACGATAATATTAGATCTATAACATCTGATAGAGAAGCTATAAACAGAGTGATATTATTAGACGACGACTATGAAATCGTAAGTGGAGAATACAAAGAAGACGGAAGTTTTATAACGAAACGTCTAATCGGAAAGAAGGGACAAATCATGATTGCCTTTTACGAAAACTCATTCAAGCACAAAATCATATTGGTAGACAATGAAGACTGGGTTGAAAACATAACAGAATACAAAAAGAAGTTAGAAGAGATTAGATCTAAGTCTGATAGTGTTTCTGGAGAGTGCGATTGTACTTGTGAAGCAGAAAGTTGTAATTGTTAAATTTTGAAAATATGAAAAAGAAGAAGAATACAAAGCCTGAGCTTATAATAAACATCGATGTAGATACTACTCCGTACGATATATACATGGAGATAGCAAAATATAAGTATGAGAGTGCTTTAAGCGATGTTGAACAACTATTAATGGAGAAGAACGCTATCGATAAGTATTTTGCTAAAGTAGACGAAATCGTTTCTAATATATATGCAAACCTACACAATGTATCTGTAGAAGACGAGGATGCTGTTGTCTACGAAAAACAGACTGAGCATAAAAGCTGGGTTCGAAAAGTGTTCGATAAGATATTTAGAAGAAATAAATCCAAAGAATAAATAAACACATAGGTACTTAGTACCTATACTGCCCTATGGTGTAACGGCTAGCACAGGAGGCTCTTTATTTACAATTACTATTTAAATGGAAAATAAAATATACTCAATTTCGGACGATCAGTTCGTAGAGTTAATAAAATCCAGCCAAAATATATCTGAAGTCTTATTCAAATTAGGATACTCTATAAAAGGAAATTCCTGGGGTTTTTCTAAAATAAAAAGACGAATGGAAGATTTACATCTTACTAATAATGATTTTAAAGGTAAGTCTATACTCAACACTAACGTAGAAAAAGTAGATCCAAATAAATTATTTAGTGAGAATAGTAAACATAGCAGGAACGTATTACGAAGATATATAATAAATCACAATCTGTTACCTTATAAATGCGCTATTTGTGGTATTACTAAATGGAACGACAAAACGATAAGTTTAGAATTAGACCACATAAACGGAAAGAACAACGATAACAGATTAGAAAATTTAAGATTTTTATGTCCGAATTGTCACAGTCAGACTTCTACTTACGGATGCAGAAACAAACTGATAAACGAATCTAAGTATGACATAAATCCTGAAACTAAAAAATTAGTAGAGGAAGCTTACGACAAATTGAAGAACATAAAAAAGGTATCGAAACAATTAGGGATAAGAAGATGTGTTGTTACTAAAATAGTAAACGAATCTGGACAAAAAAAATCTAATCAAAAGTATGTAATAAGATATGACAAAGATCACAACGAAATAAAAAGATACGGAAGTCTATCTGAAACAGCTAGAGATTTAATAAATAACAACGAGGTTAAAACTAAAAAAATAAAAACCTGTACGAGATCTTTAAACAAGAACAAAGACTTATTTTGGTGTAATAGTTATTGGAAAATCGAGGATGGTTGTGGGATAATAAATAATCCACAATTAGAATCTTCTCTAATTGACTCGGAAGTAAAACACGACGAGGCGCAAGCGAAAGCGGCGTGACAGACTAAACGAGAAGACCGATCTTAGGATTGGATGCAATAGTCGGTTCTTATGAACCCTCTTAGTCTGGGTTCGAATCCTAGTGGGGTAACTAAATAGATAATAAATTAAAAATAAAATAATTTATGGAAGTTAAGTTTAAGAAATTAGCAGAAAATGCTGTAATGCCTCAGAGGGCATATAAAGGAGATGCAGGTTTAGATCTTACTGCTACTCGTATTGATACTGAAGTTAATAATTGTGGACAGTTGATCCTTGTTTACCATACTGATCTTGCAGTAGAAATACCAGAAGGTTATGTAGGATTACTATTTCCTAGATCTAGCGTATACAAAACAGCACTATCTGCATCTAACGCGGTAGGAGTTATAGACTCTGGATATAGAGGCGAAATGACTATTAAGTTTAGAAATACTACAGATGTAATTCCTGCTGTATATAAAGTTGGAGATCGTTTCTGTCAGTTGGTAATAGTTAAGATTCCAGAAATCGAAGTTGTAGAAGCTGAGGAATTATCAGAATCTGAAAGAGAGACTAAGAGTTATGGATCTACTGGAAACGGAGAGATGGAAACTAAACAAGACAACAATACAGAATCTGCTAATTAATACAGATTCTAATATCGTGGGGTGGAGCAGAGGTAGCTTGCTAGGCTCATAACCTAGAGGTCGGGGGTTCGATTCCCTCCCCCATAACAATTTCATGAACTGTTTTTTGAGTTATAGTAGAACTGAACGGTTCTACTTTTGCGGAAGTAGCTCAATTGGTAGAGCACTGGCCTTCCAAGCTGGGGGTTGCGAGTTCGAGCCTCGTCTTCCGCTCTCTTAATTCATATTTCTTAGATTAAAAATTTATTATTTCACAAAGTGTATAGGGAATAGTTGAACGCTATTCCCTATACGCGTTTTAACTCATGTCAAGTATTAACTTCATATTTGGCTGTTTTTCAAAAATATAAATTTATGATAAATTCAAATTGTGCTTTAGATTGCATGAATGTCGCTACTGATATTAAAATAGCGGGTATGATGGGATAGTTAGTACAGCACGAATCTGACAATGACATTCATGTAACAAAAGAAGAAAAAGAAAAATTAAAAAGTATTACAAACGATTCTGAAGATAATTCTGATCTTACAGAAATAAAATTAACTTTGAACAACAAAGCCGATAAAGACGAAATACCGACAAAGTTGTCATAGTTAGAAAACGATACTAATTTTATTTCTTCTATTCCAGATTTCTATACTACTGAAGAAGAGGTGAAACTATTAATCGAAGGTTATCTTGAGGATTATGACGGATCGGGTGGATCTGGAGGTGCTTCTGATGAAGATATAAAAAGATTAGAACAACTTATAGAAGATCTTACTACACTCGTACAACAAAATACTACAGATATAGAGAGTATAAAAAAGACACTTGAAGAACATTCCGAAAGTATAACTAATATAGAACAGTTGATAGATACTCTCGAATAGTCTATAAGTAACATAAATCAACAGATAGAATAGATAAATGTTAAAATAGACAACATCGAAGGCGGTGGATCTTACGTTCTTCCGATAGCTTCTGCGACATAGCTTGGAGGAATAAAAGTAGGATTGGGATTGAGTATTGACGGTGCGGGAGTGTTGTCTACTACCGGAGAAGGTGGTGGCGGAGGTTCTGATTTATCTTAGATATTAGAACAGATAAAAGGAATGTTCATATCTAAAACACAAGAAGACAGTACTGATTACTTATTGACACTAAATGACGGTCTTGTAGTAAAAAAGAACGATACTGACGATTTTTGTGTGCAGACAGATATTGTAAGAGATGCTGGATTCTTTAGCGGACTCTTCGGATCAGGTTATTCACTTTCTAGTGATTCGTCAGATAGTCTTAGTAATTTTAGTTCTGATGGTTCTTTATTGGAAATAGATAATCTTCTTGTTAGAAGAAAAGCTATGTTCCAGGAATTAGAGATAAGAAAAGTATCAGCAATAGGTGGAACTCTTGTTTTATCTAATGCAAGTGGTACTATAATAAACACTACAGATAAAGATGGTGGTATAATAAGATGTTATTTAAAAGCCGATGATGGTACTACTAGAACTTAGAATTTATTCCAACCTCAAGATTACGTAAGATGTCAGACGTTTAATATACAAGCTGGAATATATAGCGATGTAAAAAATAAATCATACTGCCTTGCTGTATAGGATGTTGGTTCCGACGAAGCTTTGGGATCAAACGAACTTATGAACTATATAGATGTTATATATCAATCTGGAGATAAGCCAGAGGCTGGAGATGTAATCGTACAGTACGGATGTTAGCCTGGAGGTGACGAATCTAGAAAGAATCTTATAGAGTTGTCGACATCTGACGTAGATGCACCTTGTATGAAGATGTACACAGGAGTAGAAGGAATGCATAGTTTAGAGGACCATGTTCAGTCTATAATAAGTCCGGAACTTGTAGAATTCACCACAGATGTGTTTAGAATAAGAAGCGGCGGTAACTCATATCCTATAGCAATAGACAGAGGAAAGTATGATCAGTATACTACATACTACTATTATGATCGTGTAAGCTACGAAGGAAGTTTGTGGTTATGTATTTATTAGGGAGAAGAAGGCGTTACAGGAGTAGAACCATCTTTTGAAAATTCAGAATATTGGGAACTTTAGGTGTCTAAAGGAGATAAAGGAGATCAAGGAGAATCTCAAGACAGAAACGATATTTATTCTATGTCATTAGATCAGGATGTATTCTTATCGTTATACGATTCTGAAACTAGAAAATGGTCTCCAGATATAAGAACATCTTCTATAAATATAAACGTATATAAAAACAACGAGCTTGTAACTACAAAAGATGTACCTTATACTGCAAGTATAATAGAAACAAATGGTGATTGGACTCCTAGTGCAAGTGTTACTGAAGATGCTTCGTCTTATTATATAACAGCATCTGCTGTTAGATTGACAAACGGAACAGCAGATTGTACTGTATAGGTATCTATTACTGATACTAATGTAAAACTTAAGAGAAAATTCACACTCATAGTATCAGAAAAGCCTACGTATGATTATGACGAAAACGGATATACTGTATTTATATCTTCTTCTAATTTAGAACTGCCTGTAAAATACGAAACAGAAGATAGATAGATAACGATATCTAACGATCCTACACATCCTATAAAAGTAACAGTACCTGTTATAAAATCAATAACTACGGATTTATCTAAGAAAGTAAATGTTATGATATTCAAAGGAAGTAAAGTTATAACAAAACCTTGGATAATTATAGAAGGTTCTGTAAATTCGCATATGGCGGATTACGAAGGATCGTTTGGAATATCTCACTGGTACAAAACCACATATACAACAAACGATACATATTAGATAAGTATATACGAAGTGCCGACTTCTACTGTATATCGGGTTCCTGAAAACTTTACAGACGGAGAAGCAGTAGCATTCCCGGTAACAAGTATGAACATAAATATTACTCCTCAGTACGATGGAGTTCCTTCTACTGACGTACCGGTAAATGTAAATCTGGACGGAAATGGTAGTATATGGGAAGTTACTGGAACTAGATTTACAAGTACGTTCACTGCTATAGATGATATGAATATTAACTATTCGTCTATAGAATAGACTGCTGATCACATACAATCTGTAGTCGGACAATATCTTGTAGACGAAAACGGTGACTATACTGAAACGTTTACACAAGCAATGCAGACTGCTACTAGTGTAGAAATTGGAGCATATCAGGACGGTTTGGCTGCATGTGGTCTTATAGTGTCTTTAGAAAGAGGAGAAGACGGAAATTATACTTCTACAGACGGTGTTGTAAAAGTATACGGAAACAAATTCCAAGTATACGATAGAGATTTGCGTAATGTAATGTTTACAGTGGACGACGCAGGTTATACTACTGTTAGAAACCTCAAAGCGGAAAACGCATATGTTTCAGGAGAAGTTGTAGCAACAAGGGGATCCGTAGGAGCGTTCTCTATACAAGATGACAATCTTACGTCTAGCAAAAACGGAACTGTAGAATTAACATCTAACGGATTAAAAATTGTATCTCCGACACAATCTGGTGGAGTTGAAGATAGTTATATAGCATTTAACACTGTAAGCTAGAAAAACGGAGAAAGTACATAGTTTAATTCTGCAGCTTATATTTACAATCACGGAAAAGAATCAGGATAGAATTATGCAGCATTATACATAAACTGTGACGGTAGTGGAAATACATATGGAATATTAAACGCATCTACGACAAATACTAACGGACTGGTAAACAACGGTGTACTTGTAAACAACATATGTCCAGTAACAACTACAATGAATTTGAATGCGTATCCGTTTAGTAAATTCATACATTATGGTTCTTCTACGTGTAAATTGAACTTACCAACAAATCCTGCATACGGAATGGATATAGAATTTATAGTAACAAATCCTAGTGGAAAATTAAACATAAATACTACAAATTCTAATACAATATTATATATAAAAGATAATCCTGCAGGACATGTAAATAACGTAAGTTCGTATACTACAGGTGGTGCTGGTATATGGAGATTGATATTCCTAGGACAGGCACAACAGTTAGGACCTAGTACTTAGGCGTGGTTTGCATTTAGAATTACAGATCATTACACAGCATAATAATGTTCGATATAAAAGGAAACAAAATAGTATTGAGTACTGATGATCTTGCGATACCTCCTTTTAAAGAATTTTATAATAACGCAAAAGATAAAGAACAAGCGAAAAAGGAAATAGAATATGTAATATGGAGATACAAATGGAATACTCCATACGAATCTTATCCGGAAAACGAAAGATCTCAAAGAGTATCGAAAGATCTATTTGGTACTACTACATACGAACCAGACGATAAAGTTAAAGAATTGATAAAAAGATTCAACGAGTTTCAGGAGACTCCTAGTACAAGATTACTAGGAGCTTCTAAAACCGCAGCTGAGGGAGTTATGTAGGCATTAAAAGAATATTCTACTGGTGAAGTTGATATAGATACTGCTATAAAAATAACTAGAATTCTGAAAGATGTCGGAGGTATAGTAAAATCATTAGACGTAGCTATGAAACAAGCCAAGGCAGAACAGTTAGAATCAGGAAGAGTAAAAGGTGGAGGAACTATCGGATTATACGAAGTTCCGAAATAATATTTAAATTATGGTAAACTTTAATTAGAAATTTCATAATACAGATAAATTCAGACAAGCAGCTTTATATTTTATGGAGCACGGAACATATACTAGTGCGCCTCCTGGTACTACAGATTACGTAGCGTATTGGGATAGAGAAACAGAAAGATGTATTAATGGATTTACTGCAGAAGACGGGGAGTATATTACTGGATACCATTATTTTTATTTGAACTACTCCCCTATATATACAATAAAAGCTGAACAGTATACAGATAGAGGAGGAAATAAAAGAACAAGACGTATTCGTTCTTTATCATTCCCTTCTTTTTGGGATTACGATGCGTACTATTATTATACAATTGAAGCCGCCGAAGATGTTGGAAAACATTTAGCTGTACTCAAATGTAGAAAGAGAGGTTATAGTTTTAAAGGAGCTTCGATGTTAGTACGTAATTATGAATTGATACCTGGATCAAAGAACTTCGCTGTAGCTTCTGAGCAGAAGTATTTGATCGGTGATGGATTACTTACTAAAGCGTGGGCTATCATGGACTTTTGTGATAGGAACACGGCTTGGGCAAAACAGCGTCTAAAATCTACGAGTATGGAAAGAACATCCGGATTCAAAATAAAAGACGAATTTGGAAAAGAAACAGAAGATGGATACATGTCCAGTATAATAGGGATAACTCTTAAGAATGATGCAGAAAGAATAAGAGGTACTCGTGGAAAATTAATATTATGGGAAGAGGCTGGAAAATTTGCAGATATAAAAGAAGCATGGTCTATAGCAAGATCTTCTCTAGAATCGGATGATGGAGTGGCTTTCGGAACTCAAATAGCATTTGGTACTGGTGGTACCGAAGGAGTTGACTTCGAAGGTTTGAAAGATATGTTTTTCCATCCGAATTCTTATAATATATATTCGTAGCCAAACATATGGGACGATAACGCAGAAGAAACAAATTGTGGATTCTTCTGTCCGCAATGGTCTAATATGGAGGGTTTCGATGAAAAAGGAAATTAGATGTTTATGGATAAAGACGGAAATTCGTTGAGAGAACTATCCATAAAAGAATGTGTAAAACAAAGAAAAGAAGTACAAGACGGTAGAGGAGATCAATAGTTATTAGATAGATTTATAGCGGAAAGACCGCTAAAACCAGCAGAAGCTGTATTGGAACTTGGTGGAAATATATTCCCTAGAAAACAATTATTAGATCAACTTAATAGACTAAGAACAAATATAAAACTATAGAATATGAAACATGTGGTTGATCTATCATGGGATGGAGACGGAAAAGTAAAAGCCACAGAGAAAAAATCTGGAGATATTACAACATATCCGCTAAAGTCTGGAGAAAAACCAGAAGGCTCTGTTGTAATATGGGAATATCCAATAATAAATCCACCATACGGATTATATATAGCGGGGTTAGACCCTTACGATTAGAATGAATCTGGAACAAATTCTCTAGGATCTATAATAATATACAAAAGATTCAAAGCAGGAGAAGCTTGGACAGATACTATAGTTGCAGAATATTCCGGAAGACCCGGAACTGCAGATGAATATTACGAAAATGTTCGTAAGTTATTAATATTTTATAATGCGAGATGTTTGTATGAAAATGAAAAAATAGGAATATATCAACATTTCGTAAATAAACATTGTGATTATTTATTAGCCGATCAACCAGATAAAGTCATAGCTCAGATATTTAGAGATTCTAGAGTTAATAGAAAAAAGGGATGTCACATGACAAAACAGGTAAGATAGTTTGCCGAAGAAAAAATAAATGAATGGTTAAGAGAAGAATACGCTCCCGGACATCCTAATTTGGAAAGAATATATAGTGAACCGTTATTAGAAGAATTAATAATGACGAACGGAGAAAGAAACGTTGACCGAGTTATTGCTTTATGTATGGTAATGATATATAGAGAAGAATTATATCAATTAAAAGTATCTGAGGCTAAATAGTAGAATAAACAAGTCGAACTGTTCGATTTACCATTGTTTGGTACTTAGTGGTGGAATGACGATAGTAAATCAGAAGACGACGGTATACCGATATTTCAATTTTAATTATGATAGAAGATAATTTGTATAACTCCAGATTTCCATAGCAAAAATTACCATTATCTAAAAAGAATAAGAAATGGCAAACAGATTGCGTAAATTATATAATCGGAGAAGGAAATATAGTTTCTGGTGCACAATCAAAAACAGAATTTGGCGAATTATAGACTTATTATAATCTTTACAATAGTATTTTCGACGAAAAGGATTTCAAGAAAATAACAAATCCGTTTAAAGTAGAAGACGGATTTCCTGCTACACCACAAGATTTTAATATAATAAGACCTAAGATAGATTTGCTAATTGGAGAAGAAACAAAAAGACCATTCAACTTTACTGTTACTAGAACATCATAGGAATCAGCTTCAGAGTTGATGGATAAACAAAAATAGTTAGTATTACAGTATGCCATGTCTTTCTTTAATTCACAACTTGGTCCAGAAGAACAGCAATAGTTCCAAGAACAAATAGCAAACGGAGAAGTAATGCCTCCTGAGCAAATTGCTAAGTATATGGACAAAGATTTTAAAGATGTTGTTGAAAACACAGCATATCATACTATAATGTACTTAAGAAAAAAGTTATCTACGGATAACGAATTTATAAAAGGATGGAAAGACGCACTTATCGGCGGTAGAGAAATTTATTACGTAGGAGTATTAAATTCTGAACCATTTTTAGAGCGTGTAAATCCTATGTAGTTATCTTTCGACAAGAGTCCTGATCTAGAATACATAGAAGACGGATCTTGGTGTTGTAGGAAAATGAGACTTCCTATAGCAGAAGTATACGATAGATACTACGATAAATTAACAGAAAAAGATTTAAATAAATTAGAAGAAATGATGAATGCTGTACCTGCAAACAATATCGGTGAGCACAATCCTGTTGACGACTTCAAAGGAATATAGTTTCATTTCTATGACAATCCTCTATATGATGAAAAAAATAGTCATTGTATAAACGTATGGCATTGTTGTTGGAAGTCTTTTAAAAAGATATTCTATGTTACTACTGTTGACGAAACAGGACAGACTCAAATAGATATTGTAGATGAAACTTATCAAAAGACGGGTACAGAAATAAGTGTTGAACCTGATTGGGTAATAGAAGTTTGGGAAGGATATAGAGCATCTAACGATTTATATTTTGGAATATAGCCGTTAGAGTATCAGCATATAAGTATAGATAATCCTAACAGTTAGAAATTACCTTATTGTGGCGCAATATATAGTAATACTAATAGTAAACCACGTTCATTGGTTAGCATATTAAAACCATTACAATATATGTATATTGTGCTTTGGTACAGGTTGGAGTTAGCTTTAGCTAGAGATAAAGGAAAAGTCGTAAACATGGATATAACATAGATACCTAAATCTATGAATATAACTCCTGATCGATGGCTTCATTATTTATCTAGTGTCGGTGTTAACTTCATTAATCCTTACGAAGAAGGTTGGAATATTGCTGGTCGAGAAGGTGGAAAACCGGCAACTTATAATCAAATAACGGCATTGGATCTTACAATGAGTAACGTAATAGCTGAGTATATTCAACTCATGGATAAGATAGAACAACTAGCCGGAACTATTTCAGGAATTACTGAACAAAGACAAGGAGCAATTTCTACTTCAGAATTAGTAGGAAATGTTGAACGAAGTGTTGTACAATCTTCACATATAACTGAGCCTTTATTCTGGACTCACAATTAGGTAAAGAAACACGCGTTAACTATGCTTCTAAATACAGCAAAAGGTGTATGGTAGGATTTAGGAAAAACAAAACTACAATACATATTTGACAACGGAGAGAGAGCTTTTATAAATATACCTGAAAAATTCTATTATGAAGATATAGATATATTTATGAGCGACACTTCAAAAGACGCAGAAAACATACAAAAACTACAAAGTCTTATACAGCCAGCTATGCAAAATGGTGCATCGTTGTTAGAGGCTGCAGAAGTTCTTACTAATGATAACTTTAATATAATCAAACAGAAACTTAAAGATATGCAAACTAGACAAGAACAAATGCAACAACAACAGCAGCAAGCAGAAACTGAAAGAGCTGAAAAGATTCAACAAATGCAGAATCAAGCAAAAGAACAAGAACTTATGCTTAAAGAAGCAGAGATGGATCTAGAAAGATATAAGATCGATCAGGATAATGCTACTAAAATAGCTGTAGCCGAAATTAGTACTTATAGAGGTAGTGAAGATAAGGATATAGATATGAACGGAATATCTGATCCTATAGAAATAGCCAAAGATGCTACTGCTCAAATGAAAATACGTGAGGATCAGTATACTAAGAGATACGAAACCGAACAGAAGAAAGAAATAGAACAGTAGAAGATAAAATTAGCAAGAGAGCAAATGGATCACGAAACTGAGCTTTAGAAATTAAAAGATAAAGCAGCAATGGAACGTGAAAAGCTTAAAGCTAAAACGGCTATTCGAAATAAAGTTTCTGGAGAGAAATAATAATATAAATTAACAATTTTAAAACTTTAATATTATGACATGTGGAAACAAAAAGAGCTCGTCTAAGAAGTCTTCTGGAAGCAAGACTGGCTCTGGAAAAAAGAAGTAATTATGAAAAAGCCAAATATCAAAAAGCGCACTACCAAATATAAAAACGGAAAAGATTCTATTTGGGATAAATATTCTAAATTTAACGATAGTTTTGCTAGCATTCCTGTTAAACTTTTAGATCCTACAGGTATATCTTCGTGGAAAGATGTTTACGATGCTTGGACAATAAAGATTTAAATGTAGCTGACGCATTGTTAGAAACTGCAGGCGCAGTACCGTTAATAGGAAAAATTGCAAAAATCGGAAAGGCTGCTAAAATATTATCAAAGGATAAAAATCTATTTAAAATTCAAGATTATATATTGAGAGGAATAGGTACTTCTCATGATGTTTAGTAGTAGATAAAAAAGTATAAAGGTGGAAAAGACGAAATAGAATTAAAACCAGTTAAAAATTGGAAGTACGTTGACGACGGTTCCGGCATTATGAATTTGTTGATACTAATACAGGGCAAGTCGGAACTCTGGCTATAGAAGATCCTGTAATAACAACTAGAGATCCTAGAAAATACGATAGTTCTTTTGATGGTAGTTTTAGAAATTTATATAACACTACTGATGCAATGACAGGTGGTTTATTTACCATGCTTCCTGTATTAGGCGATGCGATGGATGTAGGAATGGTAGCAAACGATGTTGCAGATAAAAATTATGCACAAGCTGGTATTGGTGCTGGTATGTTATTACTTCCGAATTTGTTAGAAAAACCTTTAAGGTATATAGGAAGAGGTATAAAAAATTCTATTAGAAATGCAATAATAAATAGAGAATTTAAAAAAGCAATAAACAATTCAAATATAGAAAACAAAGTATTATCAGATTTTAACGGATATAAAAAAATAAATTTAAAACAACCGTATGAATTAAAATATGATAATACAGAATATCCTACAGATTCTTACTTGGAATCATAGTATACAGATCCATTATCTGTCGCCATAGATAATTCGCAGATAGTAGATAAAAACGGAAATATAAATTTCAAAAATATAAAAAGAGAACTTAATAATTTTTACGATTAGAATCCGGAATTAAAATCATATTTCCCTAAAAGTTCTCACAGAACGTATCAAACTATAGATAGTAATGGTATTCCTAAAACAGATTCAAAAAGCTATAGTTTGTTACAACACTCTTTAGGTGCAGCAAAACAAGCATAGAGATCTCCTTTACCATAGGGTACTACTAGATAGTAGTTTGTACAATCGGCGTTATTCCACGACATTGGAAAAATGATACCGAAAAGTCAAAAAGATCACGCAAATCTTGGAGTCTCTTTATTGAAAAACTCTGTACAAAAAGTTGACGACGATGTATTAAAACCTATAGCTCTACATATGGATGACGGTGGAATGTTAGATTATGATCCTCTTACTAGAGCTTTACATTTTGTAGATGTTACTCATGGAATGTCTCCAGAATTAGGATTTCATAATTATTCTCATTTGTCGTATCCTAGATAGTAGTATCCCACTATAGATTATTATAGAGGAAGTTCAGAAAGAGATGAACTTAAAAATATAAATCATATACTTAAAACATAGGGATATAAAACAATACCTTTGGACGCAAGCGAACAACAAATACAAGACGCGATAGAAGATAGAGTGTTACAAGGAAGAACATTTTTACGTTCTGTAAGATATCCTTCTTATTCTAAACACTTATCTCCAGAGGCAAATTCTAGAAATTTGAATAATGCTTTACAGCAATCAATTAGATATTACGGAGATACTAGTTAGGAAAATGTATTAAAATCTGCAGCCGAAACTACTTCTCTAGATCCTACTGGATATGGAAGATAGGGTTTATTCTCCGTAGATGATTACCACGGTATTTTACCAGTACACAAACATGCAGAAAGTCGTTATTTTGGAATAAATCCAGAAACTAGAGACGGGTTGTATGTATCTAATTCAAATTAGTTAGCTAATAATTATCTAAATTCTTCTTCTAAAGAAACTCCTGTAAAAAAGTTCATATTAAGAAAACCAAAAATAGAAAGAAATGCGGGAGAATCTAATACTTCTTATATTATGAAAAACAGAATATTCCCGATAGAGACTTCATCTCGATCCGGAGGTTTGTCTAGTAGGAACAATTTAGATCTCATGTATAAGGCACAAACAGGAAGAAGTTTAATGAGAGACATGGAAGATTATTATGTTGACAAATTCGGAATAGAAAAATTTTCTAAAAATTATATAGATTACAACAATGTAAACGATCCCGGTGTTGGAGATACTGTAAATTCTATTTCAGAAAAATTAAAACAAAGAGGTGGTAAAGTATTACCTACGATATACGGAAACGGAGATACTTATTCTACTAACGATTTGAAAAATCTAAATATATTTATTAAATATTTAGACGATGTCAAAAACGGAAATTTTCCAAAAGATACTCAAATTAACCCTATATTATATAAATACGGTTCTTCAAAACTTGTAAAGTTTTTGGAAAATAAAAACGCCAGTTAGAGAAATAAAATATTATAGAAAATGGATCATTCTAAAATATTAAATAGTGTGGTCTCTAATATGAATAAAAAATACAATAAGGGTACGTATAATATAGCACTATCTAGAGATTATAAAAAATTAATGAAATAGATAAATAAACCTACTCCAAAAGTAGAGTTCATGAAACAAACCGGAACAAAATAGGCTACGGATCTTCCGGAATTTTTAGATAATATATTATATACTTAGGAATTACAAAAACCTGCTTTAAGAAATTCTGACTTTGCTGGTACAGTGAAAGGATATTTTTAGGGAAGGAAAGGTGAAAGATTATTAAACTTTGTAGATGATTCTGATGTTCAATATTTGTTAAATAAAAAATACGAATCTACAAACAGAAGAGATAGAACTGATGCAGATGTAGAATTGTTAGATTATTTATTAACTAGAATATCTGAATAATCATATCAATATTATCCACAATTTCAACACTAAATGATTAATGCGTAAAAACATTTGTTTGTTTTTACAGGCACAAAAAACTAATTATAAATATAATTATGGCAAGAAAAAAAGATAGTCTTTCTGTTTTCGAAGACACATTAAATAAATTAGGATATAGTAATCCTGAAATTAAAGAAAATGTAACAAGTCTAGACGACGTTTTAGACAACGAACAGGAAACAGATATAGATGATATAGATGATAATCCAGTAAACAAAACTGAGGAAAATAAAGAAGTAGATCCTGAATTAAAAGAAGACAATACTGAAATACCAGAAGGTGTATTTCAAGGTAAAGATCAGGAAAATAAAGACGGCGAAAAAAATGCTACAGAAGAATAGACAGAAGAAGAGGAAATAGAAGATATAACAGAAGAAGAATCTTCTCAGGTCGGAGCATTTTTTGACGCGTTTGCTGAGTCTTTAGGATGGGATGTTTCAGACGAAGAAAGACCTGATTCTATAGAAGGTCTTATAAGTTATATACAATAGATTGTAGAACAAAATTCAAAACCAGAATATGCTGACGAACGAATTCAGCATCTTGACGAATACGTCAAAAACGGTGGAAAGTTTGAAGATTTCTATAACAATATGTCTCAATCTATTTCGTATGACGACTTAGACGTAGAGAACGAAACTGATCAGAAACTTGCAGTAAGAGACTACTTAAAGCTTCAAGGTTATACTGAAGAACAAATATCTAAAAAGATACAAAGATACGAGGACGCCGATGTATTAGAAGACGAGGCTTCTGACGCAATAGAAAGACTGAAAGAAATAAAACAGTTAGAATTAGAAGAAACTCAGAGACAGCAGCAACAGTATGCAGAAAGACAAAGATAGTCTGCAATACAATTCGTATCAGATCTGAATAATAAAATAAGCAATATAACATCTATAAGAGGTGTTTAGATTCCAAAACAAGATAGAAAACTTTTGTTTGATTATATTACAAAAGTAGATGCAAACGGAACGACACAGTATCAAAAAGATTTTAATAAGAATATGATAAACAATCTTATAGAATCTGCTTATTTTACTATGAAGGGTGATCAGTTAATAAACGAAGCTACAAAGACAGGTCAAACTAATGCAGTTAACAAACTAAGAAAAACATTAAAACATCAATTTAAAAATCATTCAACTTATAATACACAAGAAGAAAAACAACGTTCATTGATAGATTTAGCGTCAAAATGGATCTAATGAACATATTTAAAAAATCAATTAAAATATGAATACACTTTTAAACAATCTTCAACTTTATAGAGGACGTCGTTTCTCTGATCTGGTTGATGAAAACATGATTTCAAACGCACTATTAACAAAGCCTCATGAGGTTTCAGGTCTTCTTTCTCTTGTATTTGGTACAAAGGATGACGGAGTATCTACAGCTATTGACTTGATTACTGGAGGTCTTGGTAAAACAATGATTATCGAAAACCGCGAATATGAGTGGTCAGTAATGATCGACAGCGACCATGCGGTTAATATTCGTTATGCTAAGTATAACGGAAAGGAGCTTACAGATGCAGATATCGATACAGTAACTCCTGGTATTAATGGTTCTCCTATTTATATAGGTCTCGAGGAGAAGTGGTTTGGACCTGGTGCAATTCTCTCATTCGACGATTATAATTTCCAGGTTCGTGTTAACGGAAAACCCTATCAGGATGGAAGCACATGGGTATACGAGTGCTACGTTGCAGACGGATTTGCAAGCTCATATATTCCTGTTGAGTATCTTCTTCCTGGAAGACAGGTTAGCCGTATTGGTAGCGCATACGAAGAGTATAGCGACGAGGCAGATATCATAAACTATCAGACACCGTTTAAGATGCGTAACAATCTTAACACACTCCGTCTGTCTTATGATATTACAGGTGACGCTTATTCTACAGTATTGGCTATCGCTCTGAAGGATCCTGAGACAGGTAAGACATCTTATCTGTGGGCAGATTATCAGTATTGGTTGGCTCTTCGTCAGTGGAAGAAGCGTGAGGAAACAATGCTTCTGTTCTCTCACTCTAACAGAAATGCTGACGGTACATACGCCCTCAAGGGAACTAACGGACGTGTTGTTCCAATTAGCGCTGGTCTGTTTGAGCAGGTTTCTCCGGCAAATATTCGTTATTACACAACACTGACTGCAGAATTGCTCGAGGATTATCTGTTCGATCTCACATACAATCTTCTCGGAACACAGGAGCGCAAGTTCATGGCTCTTACTGGTGAGATGGGTATTCGTGAATTCGATCGCGTACTTCGCGAAAAGGCTGCTGGATTCCAGCTTATTGATACGAAATTTATTACTGGCTCAGGTCAGGAATTGACACTCGGTGGTCAGTTTACAACATATAAGATGACAAACGGTATTGAGTTGACAGTTAAGCGTTGCGCTCTGTTCGACAATATGGAACTGTTCCGTCAGCTCCATCCGATTTCTGGAAAACCGTTGATGTCATACACATTCTTGTTCGTAGATCTCGGACAGCGTGACGGACAGGCAAACATTGTTAAGGTTTGTCGTAAGGGTCGTGAGTTTGTACAGTGGGTTACTGGTGGTTCTGTAATTCCTAGTGGATATGCAAACAGCATCAATACTCTGCGTTCTAACTCTAGAGATGGTTATCAGGTTCACTTCCTCGGTGAATTCGGTATAATGCTCCGTAATCCTCTGTCTTGCGGTATTCTCTACTGCGATGCTGAAGATACAGATATACGTAACGAGGGTAACGCTAACGTAACAGCGTAATATTTGTTTAAATGATAATGTTCGACAGGGGCGTAAAGCCCCTATGCCGACATTGCAACAACTAATTTAAAAATAAATTATGGTAGTTGAATTAAAGATTAAGAAGAAAAATCCCTGGGCTGGTTTGATAAAATATAAATCATGTTTTGATTATATAGCACCTTACTTTACCAGATCCGGGTCGATATATACAGGACTTACTCCTGAAGAAGAAAGAAGATTTGAAAAAGAGTTGGGGTATACAGAAGGAACATTATCAAAAGAAAGTGACTTCTGGAAAACCTTTGTAGTAAAAGTTGGTGCCAGAGGTCTTTTGTTAGACGATCAGTATCCTAGATAGGAAATGATTATAAAGTTCTTAAGTAATCACAAGAGAGTAGCCACATCTTTAAACAAGTTAGATGCTGGAAAAGATTATCTTTTAATCAATAGACAGGCAGAAGCTATAGAGCAGAATAGAATTAACAAACTTCGTAGAGATGCTATCAAAGAATTTGATAAGTTGTCTTTGGATCAGATGCGCAAATGTTTGCGTATTCTTGGTATCAAGTCTGATAACTTATCTAACGAATTAGTAGAGTCTACTTTATTTAATATGGTAGATAAAAATCCTAAGTCGTTCTTTAACAAGTGGGTTAATAATAAACAGAAAGAAACAGAATTCTTGCTCGAAGACGCTATTGCCAAAGGTATTATCAGAAAAGATAGAACTCAGTATTACTACGGATCTGAACTTATTGCTGATAGTCAGCAAGATGCAATTTCTTATTTAGATGCTAAGAAAAATCAAGATTTGAAACTTTCGATAATGAATTAGATTTCAAATAAATAATATTAAAATATGAAGCATAGTGAGATTTATACAAAGTTTATGATATTGTACGACAAAGAAGAAACAATGTCGTCGTATCCTCCATTAACTGATTATGAAATCGCTACGCTGTTAAATAAAGCTTATTTAGCATTAATTGCTTAGAAACTTACAGGAAACAATCCAAGATAGGTAGGTTTTGAAGCAGATATAAAAGCGATTGAAGATATAAGGCCGTTAATAATTACGCAATCACTTACTTCAATCGAATCTTAGTAGGTTACCGCTAGTAATGAAATATAGTATAATACCCCTGACAACCCTAAGATGTTGTATTATATTCAATCTAGTCTATAGACAAACGACAATAAAGAATCTATAGACGGTAAAAATCACAATATGATTCCTACGTTTTTGATTTCGCATGACGATTCAGAAAGATTTAAAAATTCAAATTACAATTTACCTTGGATAAAAAATCCAGTAGTGTATTTAGAAGGAGACGTTTTGCACGTATTATATGATTCTTACAAAATCAAAAACCCAGGAAATCTTATAATTACTTATATTAAAGAACCTATTAAGTTTGAAAAAGACGAAAATAATAATTCTGATAATCAGGTTTTTGAACTAAACGATAGTATGGCTGAAGAACTTATAAACTTAGCGATCATACTTTCGGCAGAAATAGTACAATCTCCTAGATTTACTAGTAAACTTCAAAGTAGACCATTAGAATCATGACAACAGAACAAACTAGATAGTTAGGTATAGAATTTGAAAGGAGATTACAACAAATATCTCCGGATTTTGAAATAACAAACAAATTAGATACCGATACTATATATTCGTTTTTAAACGAGTATTAGTATAAATACATAAACGATTTATTTCTGTTGGAAGACCAAATAAATAATGGTTCAAAATCTGTAAACAAAATAAACGATACTATTAAAAACTTAATAACACACAAGACAATATCTGTTCCGGATAGAAATCCAGATACAGATAAATATTGTGAAGTTTTTAAATTACCGAATGACTATTATTTTTACATAAGATCTACTAGTATAATTGATAAACATTACAAAACTTCTCAAAAATTAGAGCATATGGTGTATGCCCCTAACGTTATGATAAAACAATCAGAAGTAACAAACGTTATCAATTCGTATTGTAATGATGGTGGTATCATAAGAAAACCATTAGTTGTATTAGAAAGTACGTAGAAAGGGTCTCCGTATATAAAAGTGATACACGATAGATATACACATTTGGATGCTATCGATCTCGTTTATTGCAGATAGCCTTATAATTTTAACGTACTTAATTATGACGACGAAGATAAGTCTGATGGTGCTACACATAGCTACTGTGAATTACCATATTCGTGTTTTAACGAATTGGTAGAAGGTGCTATACAATTATACATACAGTAGTATAAGTACGCGTTACAAAAATCAAATAAAACTGAATCGAAACAATGAGATATATAGATATACTGGTTAATTACGAAAGAGAAATTAACAAATTAGATAGTACTATAGATAAACCGTCTGTTGACGATTCTTTGTTTTGGTTAAATCAAGCAGTAGGAAAATTCATCAAACAACGCTTTAATGGTGATTTTATACATAAAACTTCTTACGAACAAACAGAAAAAAGAAGAACAGATTTAATAAAACTATATAAAGAAAAAATATATAATAAACAAGATATAAAGTACGAAAACAAACAGCCTTTATATGATGAATATATTGTAGAATTTCCTGAAGATTTCTTATTTACTCTAAATGAAGACGTAATAATATCTGATAATAAAGGAAATAATACTATAGATACTTGTGTTTTTGAATGTACGCAAGATAGTTTTATGTATAGAATCAATAATAGTCTTACTGATTTTCATTATAGATTTCATAGAGCAAGACCTCTGAGAATCAGAAATACAGATGGTTGTAAATTATTAACAGACAAAAATTATAAAATATACTAGTATACGCTAGGATATTTAAAAAAACCAACAGAAATAACTCTTGAAAATCCTTTTATGGAATATGAGGATTTTGAAGATATAATAATGTCAGAAATAATAAAAATCGCCGCTCAGATGTATATAGAAAATACAAAAGACGAACGATATAAAACAATTTCTGAAGAAGTTAACACACAAGAATAATTTTAACGTGGAAAGCCCAGCTAGTTAGGTCTAGTATTAATATAAGAGGGTGAGTAGAAAAAATTAATTTTAAAATATATGATAACATACGTAAACACAGTGCTTGTTGGAAAAGGAGCAAGCGCAATTGTAAGCACAGATACAGAACTCGTGCACGAAAGTAAAGATCTTACCAACGCCGGTAAGTATGTAATAATGGATATCGATAACGGAAAGCTTTTGTCAGCAGATACTGCAAACACAGCAAATAGAATTAAGATCGGTATCATTCGTCCTGAAAATACTGCTATTCATCTTTCTGATGGTACAGTTAAGTATCATGACGTAATCAAGTGGTCAAACATAATAAGCAAGGATTCTATCATTTCTATTAACAGCCTTAAGTATGGTGCTGAGAAGAATGCTGAAGAGAAGGTTACTGTAGATTTTTCTAAGGTAAATACTCAGGTTATGGCAGACTTCGCTAAGGGAGGAAAGAGAATCGTTCTTCGTATTACTTATAAGGATCTTCCTACTAGATATCGTAAGTGGACTGAGTCTTATGAGTATATTACAGCTCCTGAGGATACTGCAGATACTATTGCAGAGAGCTTTGCTGCTCAGATTAACGGACAGTACAAGAGAGCTAGAGTTACAGCTTCTGCTGCTTCTGGAGTACTTACTCTTACAGCAATGCCTTATACAGATGATGATTCTAACGATTCTATCAACTGGGCAGAGACTGTACGTTTCAGTGTAAACTGCTACTTTACAGATCCTACTGCTGCAGCATTTGCTTCTAAGAATAAGTATGCAATTCTCGGTCTTGAGATCGAAAAGACTCCTGGAAAGAGATATGCTGCTGACGCTAAGCTTGTACGTGATCGTGAAGCTAATGCTATGGGTTATGAAGGAATCCTTAATAAGGGATGCTGCACTTGGCCTATCATCAAGCCGGCAATGCAGGTAGATATTACTAAGAACTACGATGCTATTACATTGGAGTTCGAAAGAATGTATCGTGCTGCAGACGATATTTTCCGTAAGACAAAGGAAAGTATTGAGATCTATGACGTTACTGGATCTTTGACAGACGTTGCTGAGGCTATTAAGAATTTCTCAGGAATGACTATAGCCGGAGACGATCTTACAGCGTAATATTAATTAATGTTTAATGTAGATGGGGTTGGGGTCTTTTGACCCCTATCCTATTTATTTTTAATTACTATTGATATGAATATAAGAATTGGAAACGATATCAAATTAGAATTTACATTGAGGGGACCTGAAAATGTGGATTTTCTTAATGTTAAACAAATGCGCTGTTATTTGATAAATACATCTACAGATAATAAAAATTGCGCATGTGATATATTCAAAAGATTTCCAAGAGAACCATTCCCTCAATTCTATACCCCATCTAAATATACGTTACACGGTTGTGGAAGATTTGAGTATAATGTAAATCCTAGTTATACTAAATGTGGATATGCATTATCTAGCGGATTTCACGATCCTCATTATTGGCCTTGTTATAACGGATTTGGCATAAATCCAGGTCACTTTATAGATTGTCATCACGGTCATCATAATTATAAATCCCCTACGTATCTAGCACACTCTGAACTATTAGAAGGAGAAAATAAAGCATGTGCATATTTTCCTGCGTGTGAATAGATAATGGCTGGTCCTTATAAATTCGTAGTGGTATTAGTATTATACCAAGATGGATGGGGAAAACATAATCTACATACGTATACTATAGATTACGGTACAGTATTTAATTTAGTATGTGACGAGAGTGGTCGAGACGGAGATATAATTATAAATTTAGACGAAAATATAGAAAACAACAGTATTACCAGAATAGATCCTGTAATCGATACTCTATATTTAGAAGAAGGTTCTTCTTTGAGTATAGGACAAAAAGATCTTATGGGAAATACATACGAAATAGATTTATATCTAAACGACGGTAGTAAGATAAAATATAATCCTTCGGATTCTAAATATATTTTAAATTTTGAATCTGACGACGAAATATTAACTGTTAATTCTAACGGTCAATTATAGGCTGGACAAGTAGACGAAGAAAAAGTAGTAATCGTTACCATCACTAGTGACAACGATATTGTTTCTGAATTTACTGTTCATATTTAGAAAAAGCAATCTCGATATATAGGATTTGCAAATACGACAAATGCTCTTGAATTAGATTTCGAATCTGTAGATTCTGAAAGTAGAAAATTATTTACAGAAGTAGATAATATTGAAGGAGAGCATCGTGTTGAAAATTTCAATAGCGGTTATTATTTATGGATAATAAGTACTAAAGAAATAGCTAGTATTAGTTCTAGTTCGTTTGGTGTTCCTTTATCAGAACCGTAGAGATTAGATAATTATTATTGTTATTATTGTTTAAATCAGCTTATAAATACTGATTTTACTATAAATATAACATTAAAATAATAAATTATGGAATTCAATGATAATGATGTAAAAGTATTTGGTAGAGTCGTATCTATAGCAACAGACAACAAAGTTGCTAGTTCCGAACAGGTTTATGACGACACATTCGAAGACGGAATGTTTTAGTCAGAAATAAATAAGAAATTAGTACAGAAAATAGACGAAATATCTATTTCCGGAGGGGTCGGCTCTATTAGTAATGATGAAATAGATCAAATTTGTAATAATTATGAATTTTTTAGATAAAACAGGTCTCCAATATTTTTGGGGAAAAATAAAGACACAAATAAATAACAGTTTCGCAGCAAACGATGCGATGACTTTTAAAGGTACAATCGGTACTGAAGGTACAGTAACAGCACTTCCTGCTACACATAAAGTTGGAGATACATACAAAGTATCTACAGCAGGAACATATGCTGGAGCTAAGTGTGAAATAGGAGATATGATAATCTGTGTAAAAGACGGATCTTCTGATACAGCTTCTGATTGGACAATCGTTCAGTCTAACATTGACGGAGCTGTCACAGGTCCTACTAGTTCTACAGATGCTCATGTTGCAGTATTTAACGGAGCCACAGGAAAGATAATAAAAGACAGTGGTTTTACTATAGCAAAATCTGTACCATCTAATGCGGTATTTACTGATACTACATATTCTGTAGCTACTACATCTAAAGATGGCTTGATGTCTGCAGAAGATAAGAAAAAACTAGAGGGAATAACAGGTAATGGAGATTATGTACTTCCTGCAGCTACTTCTACTACACTAGGTGGAGTTAAGATAGGAAGTAACATTAGTAACTCTTCTGGTACGATCAGTATTACTAAACAGAATGTTACAGACGCGTTAGGATATACTCCGTTGCAGACAGCTAGTGATACTAAAGTTACTCAAAATCAAATGGGATCTTCAAATTCCGAATACCCTATTTTATATTCTTATTCTGCAAATACAACATCTGAAACAAATACTGTAAACAAGTCTTCTGTAAAATTTAATCCGAGTGACAATTCTATTACTATGGTCGACGGAAATATAAGAATGGCTAACGGATAGATTGTAATTGACGGTGACGGAAGTAACACTTTAAGTAGAACATTCATAACACTAACAGGAGACGGAGGAACTACTACTATAAATTAGGGAAAAATAACATCTCCGATGTTTGTAAAATCAGGAGGAACATCTTCGCAACTTTTAGTTGCTGACGGATCTGTTGCCACTGCGATATCTAACGGAGACATAGACGCTATTTGCGTAGACTAAAAATATTACAATTATGAATTTTTTAGATAAAACAGGTCTCCAATATTTTTGGGGAAAAATGCAAACATATGTTTTAAATCAACTAGAAGCTATACCTTTAGCCGGAAAATTTAATAACGGATTAATGTATGCTGGAGATAAATAGACACTTGATAATTTAAATTCTAAATTATAGGGTGTAGATTTTAGTAAATATTTTAAAGAAGGAAATATATATACTACTGATGACGAAAGTGTAGCTTTAGATTTATAGTATCTTAGAGATGTAAAAATATGGTCTTATTCTGGAGGAGAGCAAAAAGCAGCTATATTGGGACATTTTCATTCTGATGTTCCCGGAAGTAGATTTTCCGTAATATATTAGGACGATACAGCAGATGCCGGACATCCTCTTGTGATAGAAACAATTCCTTATTTTGGAATATTGCTAGGAATGTCTAAAAGCACGGGTGTCGATTATTATACAGCAACTGGAGGGACGTATTCTACATATATAGGAAGAGGTAATGTTTCGGTATGTGATTCTTAGGATCTTACAGGAATATTAACAGGAAAAAGAGTGCAACTCACTTCAAAAGGATATCGTCCTGTCGATAAATAGGGATCTGTAACAATAGACGACACGTGGGCTAAAAATAATATGAACAATATAGCTACTTGTGATGCTACTATGGTTGATGCAAAAGTCATAGATATAGATTACGATCATAAAATAGCTACAGTTAGAATAACGATACAAGATACAGAAGGATAGTTTTATTACGTTAAGGCTGGAGGAATAGTAATAGGAGGAACAATATCTTCAGTGGTAGACGGAGAATATTATGCTAATGTTGTATTATAGGTTCCGTACGATAGTAATGGAAATGTTTCGTTAAACGATAAATACGCAATAACTCGGTAATATGAAAAAATATAATACAAATTTATTTGGTTAGAAATTAAATGTTTCTTAGGCTGTCGACTCTAACGCAGAAGGAAAAGGTACTATTACTAGAAACATAGGAGAAAACGCTAACGGAACATTTAATGTTTCTAATACCGG
>ERZ857521.219-NODE-219-length-91488-cov-7.033817_pt1 | contig 91488 bp, 75 predicted proteins | sample MGYA00519701_ERZ857521 | MGnify/ENA primary metagenome ERZ857521 (study PRJEB31778, sample SAMEA3449346) | human gut metagenome | biome: human gut; feature: human-associated habitat; material: faeces | place: United Kingdom | collected 2010/2012 ...
TTACAGCGACTTCCTTTATCTTTCACTTTTTATCCAACTGAACTGCGGATGAACCACCTTTAGCATTACAACCGAAAAGCACACATCGGACAGGTAACCCCGTCACGGCTTCATACCGCTAACGATATACGTCATTATTTTAACCAACAAAAACACTGCTAACGCTACGTTTGTCGGCCAAAATTATTATTTTTGCATACATTTTTAAATACGAAAGCATTATGACACCAAAGGAAATACGCAACGAACGGCTTGCCCAGAAGATGATAAAGAACCTTCAGAGGCGTAACTTCGAGGCCTTCTACTGTCCTACGGCGGCCGAGGCTGTAGAGAAAGTGTCGGCCCTCATACCCGACGGAAGCAGCGTAACGTGGGGCGGGTCGATGACAATACGTGACATGGGACTGACCGAGGCCCTGCACAAACGTAACCTTAACGTGCTCGACCGTGACCTTGCCGCCGACCGCGACGAGGCCCAGCGAATATACCGCGAGGCCTTCTCGGCCGACTTTTACCTGTCGGGCGTCAACGCGATAAGCGAGGACGGCGTGATAGTCAACATCGACGGCAACGGCAACCGCGTAGCCGCCATAACCTTCGGACCCAAGAAAGTAATCCTTGTCGTCGGCCTCAACAAGGTAACGCAGGACGTACAGAGCGCCCTTGCGCGCGCCCGTTCGACGGCCAGCCCAATCAACGCGGCACGTTTCGACATCAAGACCCCTTGCCAAGTCGACGGCATTTGCCATAACTGCAACTCGCCCGAGAGTATCTGCAACTACATACATTTCATGCGAAACTCCCATCCCGCAGGACGCCATACGGTAGTACTGGTCGGCGAAGACTTAGGATATTGAGAAGTTAAGAATTAAGAGTTAAGAATTAAGAAAATATGCCTTGACTATAAAAGAGCATAATCATATTTTCTTAATTCTTAACTCTTAATTCTTAATTCAACATGTTTTCTTAACTCTTAATTCTTAACTCTTAATTAAAAAAATGATTGTCTGCATAGCCGAAAAACCAAGCGTAGCCAAGGATATAGCGCGGATATTGGGCGCAACGTCCTCACACGACGGGTACATGGAGGGCAACGGATACCAGGTGACATGGACTTTCGGCCACCTGTGTACGCTCAAGGAGCCTGACGACTACACCCCGATGTGGAAGCGGTGGAGCCTCAGCGCCCTGCCGATGATACCCCAGCGCTTCGGCATTAAGCTAATCGACGACAAAGGTATAATAAAACAGTTCTCGGTAATAGAGAAACTGATGCAGAACGCCGATGGTATAATAAACTGTGGCGACGCCGGACAGGAAGGAGAATTAATCCAAAGATGGGTTATGCAGAAGGCGCAAGCTAAGTGCCCGGTGAAGCGCCTGTGGATCTCGTCGATGACCGACGAGGCCATACGCGAGGGATTCCACACACTGAAAGACCAGCAGGAGTACCAGCCCCTGTACCTCGCGGGACTGAGCCGGGCCATCGGCGACTGGCTGCTCGGCATGAACGCTACGCGCCTTTACACATTGAAATACGGCCAAAACCGCCAGGTATTGTCCATCGGTCGCGTGCAGACGCCTACCCTCGCGCTTATTGTCAACCGCCAGAAGGAGATTGACAACTTTGAGCCCGAGCCTTACTGGGTGCTCTCAACCATCTACCGCGACACGCTGTTTACCGCCACCAAGGGTAAGTTTACGAGCAAGGAGGAGGGCGAGCAGTCGTTCGCGAAGATAGCGGACAAGCCTTTCACCGTTACCGACGTGCAGAAGAAGGCGGGCCGTGAGGCGCCTCCACACCTGTATGACCTCACATCCCTGCAGGTCGATTGTAACAAAAAGTTCTCCATGAGCGCCGAAACCACGCTCAATGTGATACAGTCGCTCTACGAGAAAAAGCTCACTACGTATCCCCGTGTGGACACCCAGTACCTCAGCGATGACATCTATCCAAAGTGCCCCGCTACCCTTAAGGGGCTACGGGGATATGAGGCGTTCACACAACCGCTCATCGGCAAGCCTCTGCCAAAGAGCAAAAAGGTGTTCGATACATCAAAAGTCACCGACCACCACGCCATCATCCCCACCGGCGTTCCGGCCTCTAATCTTACCGATTTGGAGCAACATGTCTACGACCTCGTGGCCCGCCGCTTCATAAGCGTGTTCTATCCTGACTGTAAGTTCTCCACGACTACGGTCATGGGAAAGGTTGACGACGTGGAATTCAAGGTAAGCGGCAAGCAAATCAGCGACCCGGGGTGGCGCGTTCTGTACGCCAAGGACGCACAGCAGGTAGACTCTGACGACAAGAAAAACCAGGACGAGGAGCGCACCCTGCCCGCATTTACCAAGGGAGAGAGCGGCCCCCACACTCCTACGCTTACCGAAAAGTGGACAACTCCGCCCAAATACTACACCGAAGCGACACTTCTGCGCGCAATGGAGACGGCCGGAAAGTTCGTCGACGACGAGGAACTGCGCGCCGCATTGAAGGAAAACGGCATAGGACGGCCGTCGTCACGCGCCAACATTATCGAGACTTTGTTTAAGCGTCGGTACATAAAGCGTGAACGGAAGAACATCGTCGCCACTCCAACGGGCATTGAACTCATCGACACAATAAAGGAAGAGCTGCTCAAAAGCTGCGAGCTTACGGGCATTTGGGAGAAGAAACTGCGTGACATCGAGCACAAGAAATACGACGCAGGGCAGTTTATCAACGAGCTGAAACAGCAAATCACGACCATCGTCAACGACGTTCTTGCCGACAACAGCAACCGTCACGTAACCGTACTGACAGACGAAGACCTCAAGAAAAAGAGCAGGAAGAAGGCAACTTCGCCAAAGAAGAAAACTGAAACGGAGGTTGGCAAGACCGACAACAACGACGAAAAGACCGTACAATCCCTGCCCGCCGACGATTCTATCATAGGAACACCATGCCCAGTCTGTGGCAAAGGGCATATCGTAAAAGGCAAAACAGCGTACGGGTGCGACCGTTGGAGGGAGGGCTGCACATTCAGAATGCCGTTCAAACAATAAATAACGGGAAAATAAGTTATTATATAAAAGCTTCTCCCGACCTCCCCACGTGGAGGAGCAAGATTACTGTTTAAGCTGTCTTTCTCCTCATTACGGTTGAGGTCGGGAGAGGCTTTTATCCTTTTTATTATATGAAGGCAAGACTCACTATATACCTAACGATGTGCATATTGGCGCTGCTTACTGTTTCGTGCGGTGCAGACCATTACATGAAGAAGGGCGAAAAATTCCTTGCAATAGGCGAATATTATGACGCGGCGGCTGAATTCAAGACAGCATATAACAAAACACCAACAAAGGAAAGGGAAAAACGCGGACAACGCGCACGCAAACTTGCCTATTGTTATGACCGCATAAACTCTACCGCCAAAGCCATTGCCGCATACCGTAACGTCATTCGTTATAAGCAAGACAGTATTGACACACACCTGTCATTGGCACGTATGCTGATGAAGGCAGGCAGCTACAAGGAGGCCGCAAAGGAATACCAGCTTGTTCTGGACACACTTCCTGACAACCAGCAGGCCATGACTGGTCTGCTGTCGGCACAAACAGCACAGGAAGAAAAAGACGCCGGTTCACGATATATAGTGAAGAAAGTGGACATTTTCAACTCCCGAAGGGCTGATTATTCACCAATGCTTTTCGGCGACGAGTACGACCAATTATACTTTACTTCTACCCGCAACGAGGCCGAGGGAGATGAGCTTAGTGGCATAACGGGCACTAAAGCGGGTGACATATTCTATTCCCAAAAGGACGAAACAGGCAAATGGCAACGGCCGGAGACCATCGAATCAGGCCTTAATTCTGAGTATGACGAGGGTGCATGCTGTTTTTCGCCAGACCAAAGGATGATGTATCTCACCCAATGCACTACCGACCCGAACTACCCAAGATACGCAACAATAGTTACATCCAACAGAAGTGACGCGGCGTGGAGCAAACCTACGCCACTTGAAATATCAAGCGACACCCTTTCAAGCTATGCCCATCCGGCTGTATCTCCTGACGGTCTTTGGCTTTATTTCACGTCAGACATGCCCGGAGGGAAGGGAGGTTACGACATATGGCGCATACGGTTGACTTCCGCAGGATTAGGAGGCGCGGAGAACTTGGGCGAGCCTATCAACACGGAAGGCGACGAAATGTTCCCTACGTTCAGGCCTAACGGCGACTTGTACTTCTCGTCCAACGGGCATAAAGGGCTTGGCGGGCTCGACATCTACATCGCTACAGTAGACCCCAAGACACATAAATTCAAGATAGAACATCCTGGTTATCCGCTCAATTCACAGGCCGACGACTTCGGAATGACCTTCGAGGGGCCTCACAACCGTGGTTTCTTCTCCTCCAACAGAGGCGACGCAAGGGGCTGGGACCACATCTACAGCTTCGAGAAACCCGAGATAATACAGACCGTAAAGGGCTGGGTTTACGAAATGGAAGGCTATGAGTTGCCCGACGCTTTGGTGTACATGGTGGGCAGCGACGGCACCAACCTGAAGCTCAACGTCAAGGGAGACGGCTCGTTTACGCAGGTAATCCAGCCCGGCGTTGACTACATCATGCTGGCCACATGCAAAGGTTTCCTCAACCATAAGGAGGAACTTCGTGTTGAGCCGGTGCAGGAATCAAAGGAATACGTACTGCAATTCCCGTTGGCGTCGATACGCGTTCCGGTACTTATCGACAACATTTTCTACGACTTCGACAAATATACGTTGCGTCCGGAGTCGGTCACCGCACTTGATGAACTTGTCAAACTGCTAAACGAGAATCCAAACGTAACGATAGAACTTAGCGCCCATTGCGACTACAAGGGCAGTTCCGAATACAACAAGACCTTATCTCAGAAACGTGCCGAGGCCGTTGTCAACTACCTTATCGAGCACGGCATAGCCCGCGACCGGCTGTCGCCCGTAGGCTACGGAAAGGAGAAACCGAAGACAATACGCAAGAAACTTACCGAGAAATACCCGTGGCTTAAGGAAGGCGACGTACTGACCGAGGACTTCATCAAGAAACTTGACCCCGAGAAACAGGAGATATGCAACCAGCTGAACCGTCGTACGGAATTCATCGTACTGCGCATTACATACGGCATGTACGACGAGAAGGGTAACCTGAAGAATCCGCCCAAAGCACAGGAACAGACAAACGAGGACATCAACGAGAAAGAGCTGTACTTTGAGTTTGAGTAAATCTTTATTTAGGAGTTAAGGAGTTAGGGAGTAAAGGAGTTAAGACATTAGCCCTTATAATTGATGTTACAGCATCAAAGCATTTGTCTTAACTCCTTTACTCCCTAACTCCTTAACTCCTATATTCCCATAAATTAACTTCATCTTTCCGCCATTATCAGGTTATATCCTCCCAAGAAGATGACGAACAGGAGCCCGAAGAGCAGCAGAATAGGATTCTCCGATATAACATGATTTGACATTACGGTGTCTGCAAGGCTCTTGACTTGCGCCGAAAGCGATGACAACCAATCGAATTTCACGCACATTACTACCCCCACGGCAACGCATATTGCCGTCCAGATGCGGTTCAGGCGGCGCGTGCGGTCTGGCAGGCGCCGCATTACCCGACGCGAAAAACCGGCGTCGGGAATCTCTATTTTATTCTCCTCAAAAAACTTCCTGACCAGAAGTTCGTCCCTCTTCTCATCCATATCCGTTCTCCTTTAAGTATGTTGCAAGTTTTGATTTACCTCTCGACAGGTGCGACTTAACCGTGCCTGAGGGCATTCCTGTTATCTCGGCGATACGTTCGATGGGCTGTCCCTCGACAAGTTGCAGGGTTACACACGCACGTTCGTCGGGCTTTAACATCTGCATACAACGGTAAATGTCCATCTTCAGGCTGCCGTCATGCGCGCTCACACCACAGTCGGCCACTTTCCCGTCGATGTCCTCGGTATGTCTGCGGGCTCGGACGTCGTCAAGCAGCACCCTGTAGGCAATGCGGTAAAGCCATGTAGAGAAGCCCGACAGGCCGCGGAAGTGCCCTATGTGGGTATAGGCCTTTATGAAAGTCTCCTGCGCCAGGTCGTCGCTGAGGGCCTCGTCGCCAAGCGTCTGCGTCATGAAGAAGCGGCGTACCGACTCCTGGTACTTCCTGACGATAGCGTCGAAAGCCCGCTTGTCGTCAAACGCCGCCACCCTGGCAACCAACGATATGTCGTTAAAAACTTTCATTTACTGATAAAACCGTATTGTAAACCTTAGTCCGCGGCCACTCCGGATACTACAATTCCTCTATGCCGTCATCATCCTTCCTGTCGTCTTTCTTGCCCGTGGTGCGCGCTATCACGGCCTGCCCCACGCCGTAGAACAATATGATGAGGCCCACTCCCCCGATGAAATTAGAGCCCTTGCACAGCGCAAGTGCCACAATACCGAGACCTATCGAGGCATTCCTAATGCCCTTGCGCCAAAGCATGTCAGGGCTCATTGTCTCCGTGCGGCGCAGTTCGTCGGGTATGGGTTTCCCCGTTTCCATGGCTTTCTCTATTATGCGGTAACGCTCCTTCTTGCGCCTGAACACCATATAGAGCACCACCACTATCAGTATAACCGGCGAGAATACCGTAAGCAGGCACAATATGACGAAGAATACGGCCACGATGACGCCGCCAACGCCTATCGTAGTAAGATAGGCAATGAGGTTAAACGGGTCGTCAACATCGTCTAATGAAAAATTTTTTATAAAATTGTCCTTGTCGTAAACGTTCTGAGAGGGTGAGGCCGACGTGTCAGCCTGGCTCACCATAGTTGTGTCAGAGTATGCCTCTATGCCTGCTGTGTCGGTTTGTGCCGTCGTCTGTGCCGCAGGCGTGGCGTGCCCGTTGCGTGGTGCTTGGGCAATGGCGGGCGTACCGATAACCGCCGCCATCATGATGGTAAGAAGTAGCTTTTTCATATCTTCGCTGTTTTTTGTTTCTGTATGTTAGACGTTGTATGTATGGAAAAAGTTGCATCCAGACATAAAAAATTATGCATTTAACGTTTATTTATATTCCAAGCAGCCATCAATCTTATTACGGCGGCAAACCGAACGACTGTCAAGCATTCACCATTATACAACCGGCAGGCCATCAAAAGAGCTGTTCACACATTTTCATGCGTGATTACATACGGACAATACCGGCCAGCCAACAAGAAGCCATGCCGCCTCATATAATACCACGTTATATCCTCGATATCCCTATTGACGGCCTTTTATGTCGTGAAAGACCGTCAATCAGAATGCAAAAGGCCGTCTTTCGTCGAGCGAAAGACGGTCTTTTACAATACGCCTGATTATCAACCACTTACAGGCTGTTAGTCTGCCATGTATTCAGCTGCAATCAAACAAGCCGGTTATTTCACCATTTCCTTGCGCGTGGAGCCGTCACTGAAACGCACAATGTTCACTCCGCGCACAGGCTTTTCAATCCTGCGGCCGTCAAGTGTGTACCTTTCCGTCTCCTCAACGCTGCCGCGGCCTGCCTCAACAGCGCCGATGCCTGATGATGTCATCTCCTTTATGCTGTTGCCGGTCTGCAAGGCAAACCACATGAAGCCGCACCCCCTGTCGGCCTTGTATGCCTCAAGCGTTCCCTCAGGCACCCAAAGCGTGCAGCCTTTGGCTCCTCCGTAGAACGACACCGAACCATTTGACTGCGGCACTTCCGTGGCGTATATGTACACGTCAAGCAGATTCCTGCAGTTTATAAAACACTGGTGGGTCATGGTTTTCAGCGTACTTGGCAGCGAAAGATATGTCAGACCGGTGCAGCTTCCGAAGGCAAAGTCGTATATGTCGGTCACACCTTCGGGCACGATAAGCCTCTCAATCTTGCTGCACTGCGAGCAGGCGTAATTGTTTACGCCAGTTATCCCTTCGGGCAAAGTAACCTCGCCCGACAGTCCGGGAGCGCCGAGGAGAAGTATGCGTGGGTCGTCCTTATTTACAAGAAAGCTCTCGCCTACCACTAAGTAGTGAGGGTTGGCGTCGGCCACGGTGAACCTCACCAAGTTCTCCGCTCCCGAGAAGTCAGATTGCCCCACCTCCGTCAGCGTAGAGGGAATGCCCACTCCCTCGACCTGCGAACCACTGAAAGCGTTAGCCGAAATGCTTGTCACGCCCTCTGGGATGTTCAGAAAACCGGTAACGCCTCCTGGTACAAGATACAGTTCGTCACCCTTGACGAGCGCACCGTCGGCCGAAGAGAACACAGTGTTGCCCTCTTCCACCTCATAAGCCGTAACCTTGTCGCACCCGAGGAAAGCCGACGGATAAGCATCGGTAAGGTTTGACGGTATGACAAACGTACCCTCGGCCGCCGCAGAGAGCACGCAAAGCACACTTTTGTCCTTATTGTACAGCGCGCATCCTTCCGCGGTGAAGTACTGGTTGTCGTCAGATATTGTTATTTCGGCAAGGTTGCTGTTATATGCAAGCCCCCTGCTCTGGTAGTAACGCAGGTTGTCGGGCAGCACAAGCGTCTTCAGCGTGGCGCAGTTGGCCAGCTCGTTTATGCCTATGGCATTAACAAGGTCGGAGCCATAGTCGTCCAACGTTATCACCGTAGCACCTGAAAGGTCGAGCTTCTCGCACACTCCCGTAGTGTTGTTGTCGCCGTCATAGCCGCACATCGCGCGTATTATGGGCATATCCTCATAATTAACAGTGCCCGTTACTGTCAGTTCCCTTACCGTAACAAGTTCCTCTTCCGTAAGCAAATCACACAGTGTGCCGGGTCTTTCAACGTTGATTGTCTTGGTCTGGGCGACCGCAAAAGCCGTACATGAAAGCAGGGTTAAGATAACTAATGTAAATCTTTTCATAACAACTTTGTTTTTAAATGTTTTGTTACTTTTTGCCGCTTAAATGGCTGAATACGCTGCAAAATAAAACATTTTCCGTCAAAAAGCAAGTATTAAGTACTACGGCAATACTACGGCAAACATCTAAAAACCATGCCGCTGGATGTCAAACAAGTGATTTTAGGTACTTTGTGATGTCTTCACCGGCACCAAGCTCAAGTTTCTTGCGCAATCTGTTGCGCGACGACTCCACGCTTCTCACCTCGCGGCAGGTCAGCGCGGCAATTTCCTTTGTTGACATGTTAAGGTATAGATACGTACACAGGCGCAGGTCGTTACTGCTCAAATTTGGGTGTACTGATGACAGTTTGCTGACGAAATGGGGATGTACCTTCTCGAAAAACACGCGGAACTCCTCGCTCACTTGCGTTGTACTGAAATGGCGCAGGCCACGGATAATGTCCGAGAAGCCACGTTCGGCTTCGTCGGTGTTGCCCGTTTTCACCACGTCACGCACACTTTGCAGTTCCTCCTCAAGTTTCCTGTGATACTCGTTCACGGATATCAGCTCCATACTGTAAGACGTAAGCTGGCGGTTCTTGTGGTCAATCTCAAGCGAAAGCTCGCGCTGCTGCCGTTCGTGTTCTTCCTTTTCGTAACGCTGCAGGCGCCTTCGCGGCTCGTTGATGAGGGCGTTTTTCCGGCGGTCGTTCCTCATCTTCCAGAACAGAAGGGCGAGCATAAGCAGTAAAAGCACGGCAAAGACGACGCTGCCATACAGCATATAGCCGCGCATCCGCACGTTCTGGCGCAATATGCTGTTGCTCTGTCTCAGGCGTTCGGAATCATATTCTACAAGAAGTTCCTGCAAGTAAGCCTCGTCCTTGCCGTTTTCCATAGAGTCGGCAAGCTGCTCGTGCGTCAGGATGTCACGCAGTCCGGCGAGCGAGTCGCCAGAGATGAAGTTTATTTCAGCCAGCTGTCTGTACGAGTTCACCCTTACGGGGAGCGGCATTCCGTCGAGTGCGGAGTATATGTTTTTCTCCATCCGCGCCGCTTCCCTATGCTTGCCGAGCATTGTCTTCACAAGAGCCATGTTCAGCCAAGCCTGGAGTTTCTCCGGCGTGTCGGCCTTTTCTCCGCCTATACTCACGGCCTCGCCGAGCATACGCTCAGCCTCCTGATAGCGGCCTTGGCGGAAATAAGCCTCGGCCATGTTGGTATATATCGGCGCAACGGCCTGCCTGTCGTGCTTAGGAGCGTAGCCAAGGGCACGCCGCATGTAGCCGAAAACAGCTTCATAGTCGGCCTGTTCCAACGCCACAAGCCCCTTGTTGTTGTATATGTTGCGCATCCCGGCCGAGTCGCCGGCCTCCTTGCAGAGTTCAAGCGACATGTCGAGCAGTCCTGACGCAGAGTCGAATTCGCGCGACGAGTAATAAATGGCGAAAAGGTTGTTGTACAGCCGGCCCAGCTGCGGCCTGTCGCCAAGCCGTTCCGCAATGCCTGCCGCGGCCTTGTAACACTTCATCGCCGCGGCCTTATTGCCTAATATGACATTGCTGCGGCCGCTGTACGTATAGGCGTTCATCAACAGGACGGAGTCACTGTGCGCAAGCTTTGAGTACGGCGACTCAAGAACGTCAACGAGCCTGTTGAAGCATATAAGGGCCTCGGCCGTCTTCTTTCCGTCGAACATAGCCTTGGCCTCACGGTACATGCCGTCCCACTGCCGGCGGGAAACGCTGGCAATGGCGCCGATACGGCAACGGCCACGAGCACGATGACGGTCTTCAGAATATTCATAGCGGCATAACGGCAACAGGCAAGACGGCTGGCAAAGCGAGGCTTAAAGCCTGCTTGCGGCACGTTTCACCTTGGTTATAATTGAAACACTTGCTGTTCAATATTGTTACATAGTGCAAAAATACACAAATTTTTCGAAAAACAAGTTGTCCAAATGCAATAATCGCGAACACGAGACAGTTGGAACGGTTTTCCGATTAACGGCTTTTTGTGTCGTGAAAGACCGTCAATCGTATTGCAAAAGGCCGTCTTTCGTCGAGCGAAAGACGGCCTTTTGCAATACGCCTGATTATCAACGGGTTGCACTACAGCATGCACCCTGTCGGCAAATGTTAAAGTATTCTACCGCAAAGGCGGAAGTTTATTACCGGATATACGGTGATTTTGCTGAGCGTCTTCATAAGTCCGCCGTCCTCGCCGTCAAAGTCTTCTTCGGTAAGTTCGTCGCCGTTACAATACAACTTGGGTGAGCCCCAGAACTGTACGCCGGCCTCGAACATGAAGCCTATACGCTTCTTGGGCACCGCACGGCCAAAACCGAGGCCGATGTACGGCTTGAACGACGCCGTCTTTATCTCTGCGCTGACGTTACCGTTCTCGTCAGGCGTAAGCAGGTAGTCGCCCAACTCGTAACCTATCATGTTGTCCGGATTGGCGTTGTTGTACCTCGTAATGTCCATGAGCAGTCCGTCCTCCTTGTTGTAAGCCTTGATTATGGCAGACGAACCGAAGTAGGCACCGGCCGTAATATGGAACGAGCTCTTCTTGAAGGGGAACACGTCGAAGAGCAGCTTACCGTTGGTAAAGCCTACCTTAGCCTCAACCTCCATCGTTTCGGGTATATCATAACCGCTGACGTCGGGCATCTCGTTAATGTCGAGGTCGGTTCCGAACTTGATTGACGGCATAAATGCCAGTCCAGCACGTACCTGTACATAATTGCCGATGGGCGCTGCTACGTCGAAACCGATACCGGGAGTACCGGCCGTAACACCTACGGAAAGATGGTTGAACATGTTTTTGTCCTCTTCCTGGGCATTGACGTTCAACGCCGTGAATACCATTGCCAGGGGTAAAATAAGATGTTTTAAGTTCATGATAAATGTTTATTTGTTATTGATGTTATATATTTTCACACCTTGAAAATGCTAAATTATGTAAACAATAAGGTTGCGTTTTTATCCAAAAAGGACAAATTATGACCTTTTTGACTGCAAAGTTAGGTTAATATAGTTAATCATACAACATTTTATCTAAAAACTTTAAAATATTTAGTAACTTTGCAAACCATGTATTATCACATTATACGATGACACTGCCCGACGACTTCATTACCCAGGCAAAAGCCACTATGGGCGACGAACTTTGGACTTTGCTGGCGCAAGGACTCTGCTCCGAGGCCCCGGTAAGCATACGCCTGAACCCGTGGAAATGCCGTGAAGGCATGTGGACGGCGGTTGACGCCGCTGGCTGTGTGGCATGGTGTAGCAGCGGATACTACCTAAACTCAAGGCCAAACTTCACGTTCGACCCCATGCTCCACGCCGGCATGTATTACGTTCAGGAGGCTTCGTCGATGTTTCTCGACCTCGTGTTGCGCCAATACGTTACCGGCGGGGCCGTCAGAATGCTCGATATGTGCGCCGCTCCGGGTGGCAAGTCGACCGTGGCGCGCGCCGCCCTGCCTGCCGGAAGCCTGCTCGTAAGCAACGAACCGATGCGTACCCGTGCGCAGATACTGGCGGAAAACATACAGAAGTTCGGCCATCCAGACGTCATCGTGACAAATAACTACCCGCAGGAGATAAGCCGCAGCGGCCTGATGTTTGACATAATACTTACCGACGTGCCATGTTCAGGTGAGGGAATGTTCCGCAAAGACCCTGTAGCAATAAACGAATGGAGCCCGCAGAACGTGGAGAAATGCCGCCGTCTGCAACGTGAAATCGTGGCCGAAGCATGGCAATGCCTGCGCCCGGGAGGTCTGCTGGTTTACTCTACATGCACGTTCAACACTAAGGAAGACGAGGATAACGTATCTTATATATGTGAAGAATTAGGCGCGGAAGTGCTGCCCGTTGACATCGACGGCGACTGGAAGATAACCGGGTCGCTGCTCAATGGCTTCGATAAACCCGTCTACCGCTTCCTGCCCGGCCTCACCCGTGGCGAAGGTTTGTTCATGGCCGTACTGAGAAAACCCGATGACGGCGCAACAGAACAAGGCCGCCCGAAGACAAAGAAGCAGAAGAACGGCAGGGAACGGGGCAAAAAACAGAACACGGCAAGGCCAGACAAAGGCTGGATTACTTCGCCCGACGATTACGAGATAACGGAAAACGGCGATACGTTCACCGCCATACCTAAGGCGTGGAAAGACGTATATGACCTTGCCTCGCGCTCGCTCAAAGTGCTTTCTGCCGGCGTTGAGCTTGGCGAAATAAAGGGCAAGGACATCGTTCCGGCTCATGCGCTGGCACTATCGACGGCATTCAACGCCCAAGCATTCCCCTCCGTCAGCCTAAACTACGCCCAGGCAATAAGCTATCTGCGCAAGGAGGCCGTCACATTGCCGCCCGACACCCCACGCGGATATGTCGTAATGACATACCAGGACGTGCCGCTTGGCTTTATGAAGAACATCGGCAACAGGGCGAACAACCTCTACCCAGCCGAATGGAAGATAAAAAGCACCCATATACCAGAGGGGAAAAACAATGTGATAATCAAGAATTAAGAGTTAAGAATTAAGAAAATATGCCTTTGGGAAATTAAGAGTTAAGAACTAAGAATTAAGAAAATATACCCTTGAGAAACTAAGAGCTAAGAACCATAAGCTAAAAATATTCCTTTAATTCAATTTCCTATTCGGCTCATAAGGCTTATTTGGCCTATTACCCAATAAATAAACTGACAATGAAACAATATCTCGACCTGCTTAACCGCATAATGACGGAAGGCGTAAAGAAGCACGACCGCACCGGAACGGGCACAATCAGCATTTTCGGAAATCAGATGCGCTTTAATCTGGAGGACGGTTTCCCGTTGCTTACTACCAAGAAACTCCACCTGAAGTCAATCATCTACGAGCTGCTTTGGTTCTTGAAAGGTGACACAAACGTGAAATACCTTCAGGAAAACGGCGTGCGGATATGGAACGAATGGGCCGACGAGAACGGCGAGCTTGGCCCCGTGTACGGCCACCAATGGCGTTCGTGGCCTGACTATAACGGAGGCCACATTGACCAGATAAAGAATGTTATGGAGCAAATAAGGCACACGCCGGACTCGCGCCGCATGATTGTCAGCGCATGGAACGTGGCCGAAATAGAAGAGATGCACCTGCCACCGTGCCACTGCCTGTTCCAGTTCTACGTGGCAGACGGCCGCCTGAGCCTGCAACTTTACCAACGCAGTGCCGACACTTTCCTCGGAGTGCCGTTCAACATAGCGTCTTACGCGCTCCTGTTGATGATGATGGCGCAGGTGACAGGACTGAAACCGGGCGACTTCATACACACTACGGGCGACACACACATCTACCTTAACCACGTAGAACAAGTGAAACTACAGCTCAGCCGCGAGCCTCGTCCACTACCGACAATAACAATCAATCCCGACGTCAAGGACATCTTCGACTTCAAGTATGAGGACTTCAAATTAGAGAACTATGACCCTTGGCCGCATATATCGGGACAGGTGAGCGTTTAAAAAGTTAAGAATTAAGAGTTAAGAATTAAGAAAATATGCATCGGGAAATTAAGAACTAAGAACTGAAAGTCAGCGTTAAGATAATTAATATAATATGCCTCGATGGTAATTTTCTTAATTCTTAACTCTTAATTCTTAATTAAGTTAGCTCTTAATTAAGAATTAAATAAATATTATGAGGATATCAATCATCGCCGCAGTGGCGCGCAACCGTGCCATCGGCAAGGACAATAAGCTGATTTACTGGTTGCCCGACGACATGAAAAGGTTTAAGGCCCTGACGACGGGACACACCATAATAATGGGACGGCGGACGTTCGAATCGCTGCCGAAGGGTGCGCTTCCCAACAGAAGAAACATTGTATTGAGCCGCACTAAGCACGACTTTCCTGGCTGCGACGCCTACGCTTCAATGGAGGAAGCGCTCAAACACTGCGCTCCTGAAGAAGATATTTACGTGATAGGAGGCGCCGAAGTGTATGCCCAGGCAATGCACTTTGCCGACCGTCTGTGCCTTACCGAGGTTAACGACACGCCCGACAGTGCTGACGTTTTCTTCCCCGAGTACGACGGTTGGCATGAAGTAAGCCGAGAGAAGCACGGCAAGGACGAGCGCCATGCCCACGAATTTGCCTTCGTAGACTATGAAAGGAAATGATAAAAAACCGATGTTTACGGTTAAGTTAACATCGTGATACAACGTAAAAAGCCAAAGGCGGAATTGCTCCAGACCTTTGGCTTTCTTCTTTTTATTGGTTGTTTATTTATTGTCAAGATACTTTCCGACAAACTCTTTCAGGCTTCCCTTACCGTAACCTGTCGTCTTGTCCGTCATCGTTCCCGACGGCGAGACCAGCACATAGTGTGGAGTGCCCGACACGCTGTACTTCGCCGCTATGCCGCTTCGCCCTTTAAGGTCGTTGAGGTTATACCAGGTAATGCCGTGTTTGGTCGACATCTCTTTCCATATTTTCTCTCCGTCAAGCGACAAACCAACGATAACAAGCGAGTCTTTATACTTTTCCGCAATCTTTTTCATCTCCGGAATAGCCATTCTACACGGGCCGCAACCCTCGCTCCAGAAGTCTATCAGGACGTATTTACCCTTGAAATCGGCAAGATGATGCACGTTTCCTTCAATGTCAAACAAGTCGCCGTCAGCCACGGCTTCGTCTTCCTTTATCTCCTTTGGAGGATATACTACCACGCCGATCTCGGCTCCGTCGGTCGTATTTTTCCACTCGTCAGACAATCTATCGTACAAAACTTTCACGGCATTCTTGCACTCCTGGTTGTCGGAATACTTCGCAAAGTAGGCATCTCCGAGCAAAGCGTCAAGCCAAGCGCCGTTTACCGTCATGCCAGCCATTGCTTTTGTTTCGGAAAGGACGATGTTGCCCATGATTACATCCTTGTATTCTGAAAGGCTGTCGAGCGTCAACTTCATGTCTGCCTTTTGACCTTCAGTCACGCCTTTGCCTTTCATCTTGGCACGTAACGAATCTCCCAGTCGGTCATTAAGCTGCATTTCGTTCCACCATCGGCGCGCAGCCCCGACGATTTTCTGCCTCGTCTGCTGCTCGGGAACATCGTTCTCTACATCCCAAGTGTACACAAGCATACCGTCACCGGTTATCTTTACATGGCTGCCAGGACGGATATAAAGGTCAAGGAGCATACTTATAACACCGTCTTTGTTCGCCATCAAACTGAATCCATGCACCCCATCGCCCGACGTCTTGCCCTCAAAGCGGAACGCATTGTCACGAATCGTGTCGTTGGCTGACATGAAAAGCATGTCTCCATCACTCTTATAAAGACTTATGATAGCGCCATCCACGTCACCGTTTATACTACCTTCAATCACATAATTACCTTGTGCCCGCACCGAAAACGAGGCAAGCACTAGTACGATCGACAACAAAAATCTACGCATAAAACAGCCCCTTAATCTTCATCTGTTTCTACATCGTCAACAGGCATGTCGAGTATCGGCAGTTGACGGCTGAACGCCGAGTTGAACGAGATTATCGTCTCGCTCCTCGACAGGCCGAGCGGCTGCAGGCGGTCGTGTATGATATTAAGCAAGTGATGGTTGTTAACGGCGTAGATTTTGATAAACATGTCATAATCGCCGGTAGTATAATGACATTCAACTACCTCCGGAATTTTCTTTAGTTCATCAACTACCGCGTCAAACTTCTCCGGATTTTTCAGGTTGAGTCCCATGTAGGCGCATGTCTCATAACCTATTTTCTCCGGGTCGATGATAAACTTCGAGCCTTTCAACACACCCATGTTGTTGAGCTTCTGTATGCGCTGATGGATGGCCGCGCCGCTAACGTTGCACGAGCGGGCTACCTCCAGGAACGGTATGCGAGCGTCCTCTGCAATGAGTTTAAGGATTTTCTTGTCTAATGAATCTAAATTGTGATGCGCCATTGTGTCGTTAATGAATTATTAATAATAAATGGCACAGACGAGCGTCACGGGCCTTACGCCGTACTCATCCGTGCGGAATACTTTTCCGCAAAGATACAAAAAATTATTATTTCCGCAACAAATCGTAAGCAAATTTTTACGATTATGTTATAGATTAAAACCTTGACAGATTTTCAAGAATTATTTTTCGCCTTTTTGTGTGGCAGAATAATTAATTTTTGTAACGCCTGCCCGACGCAACGCCTGGCGCACATCTGACACCAGCCCCATCTCGGTGGAGCGGTCGGCCTTTATCGACACACTCATCATGCGCACATCCTCGGGCGACATACGGGCGCGTTCGTCGGCTACATAATCGGTAACGGTTGGCACGTCAACGTATTTATCGTTAATCTGTATGCGGCTGCCTTTACCTGTCACATGCCCCATTCCGTCGGTCGGGCGCCCTATATAAATATGTGTAACGGCCGACTTCTTAACCAGTTTAGTAAGCTCCGTACCCTCGGGCACACGGTATCTTACCTTCAAGGTAACCTCGCGCATGTGGGTGACGGTGATGAAAAAGAAGAGCACCGTAAATATAAGGTCGGGCAACGAAGCCGTGTTAAGCATGGGCACCTCGCGCCTTGTCTGCCTGAACAAACTCATCTGCCGCCTCCTTCCCCACTGTCCGTGGTGGTCTCGGTTATGTGCTGTGGATAGTAGTCGCGTACGGCCTTGCGCTGTTCCGAAGTGCAGAGTACATAGGAACGCCCGTACTTACGCCGCGCGTAAGCGTCGCGCAAGGCGTTGTAAGCCGCTATCACTTCGTTTTGAACTTGGAAATACGAATCGTACGGAGCCCTGCGGTCCACGTCAATCATGAGCATGTGGCGACGGCGGTCGGCCGTCTTGCCTACAAAGGTTGCTACCTGCGAGCGTAAACGGCCTATATCCGACGGTCTCCCGTCGACGAGCAGGCTGCCGGACGGCGTCAACGTGATGGACAATACGTTATCCCTCGATATCTCGGTCACTTCAGTACTGCTGTCGTCCTGGATTGGAGGGAGCGTGCGCGACAGGCCCTTGTCTACGTCCATTGACGTCATCACGAGAAAAAAAACCAACAGTATGAACGATATATCGGCTGTTGACGTTGTATTGAGCTGCGGTACCGTACGCTTTGTATGACGTAAAATCATCTGTTCTTATTTACCTTCCATACATTCTTTAACTTCCTATTGTATCCCGACAAGCCGAACACGACGCCGCAAACAGCCACGAAAAGCAGCACGAACGACGTGTTGATGAACATGTCGGTAGCCTTAAGCCAAAACGTATCCGTATATTCAACACCGTTGACAAGCACAGGCTTCGACGAGCCCAGCAAGAAAGTAACGAGCAGGCTGCCCACAAGCAGGGCCACGGTGGCCCACGCTATCCTGGCCGCGGGGATGTTGTTGACAACGGAAGACGAGCCTCCGCTACGCCTCAGCCCTACTGCCACCGCCGCAACGGCAAGCAGTACGACCCCGGACACAAGCACATACATAAACACGAGTACGGCATCGGTCAGCAGCGGAGCGTTGAATGACGGGTCATCCTCGTACGGAACGTCGTAGCCAATGAGGAAGAATGCCCCGAAAACAATGACGACCAACGCTACGAGCACGTACAAAACGCGCGTAGACAGCTGCTCGGCATCGAGCTTAACAGGGATTTTGTGTGATGTTTGCGCCGTCATTTCTTCAGCTTATACTTCATTATTATGTCGAGTAACGTTATCGCCGACTCTTCCATCTGGCTGGTAATGTGCTCGATTTTAGACAAAATATAATTATAGAATACCTGCAGGATAAGGGCAGCTATAAGTCCGAAAATCGTGGTGATAAGCGCCACCTTCATACCTGCGGCAACGATAGCGGGGCTTATGTCGCCGGCCGACTGAATCTGCTCGAACGCCATAACCATTCCGATAACCGTTCCGAGGAAGCCCAACGACGGTGCCATTGCGATAAACAATGTTATCCACGAACAGCCTTTCTCGAGATTGGCGGCCTGCACCGAGCCGTATGACGTTATGCTCCGCTCGATATTCTCCATTGAATCATCTATACGCGAAAGGCCTTGATAACAGATTGAAGCCACCGGGCCACGTGTGTCCCTGCACGTGGACATGGCGCCTTCTATGTCGCCCTGCATGATTTGGCCTTCAAGGTCGGCCATCAGTTTCTTGGCGTTGATTTCTGACAGGGTGAGATATATTATGCGCTCTATACAAAACGCAAGGCCGAGCACCAACGCCAACGCCACAAACGACATGAAACCGGCGCTGCCCTCGATATACTTTGTCTTGAGCATTTTATGGAAACCTACACTCTCAACAGGAGCCAGGGTTGAGTCGGGAGCAGCCTCGTAGTCCATTCCGAGCGAATCGTCGGCAGCCATTGCCCCGGCCGAGTCGCCATCAAGCGCGGCCGGCTGGCCGGTATCTGAACTGTCGCCTGCGGCCACAACCGTTGCCTGCGGCGCCTTAGCCTCACCGGACACAGCCGTTCTGCCTCCTTGTGCAGGAGCTGTAAGGCTTTGAGAAAAAGCAAGGAACGTGATTATTGCAATCTTTGCAATGAGGTTATTCATATCCTTAAGGATTAAAAAAACATTCGCGGAAAGAGGGGGATTCGAACCCCCGTGCCAGTTTTGCCGGCTACACGCTTTCCAGGCGTGCCTCTTAAGCCACTCGAGCATCTTTCCCTGCATGGCCGCATAATACGGCTTACGGGGTGCAAAATTATCGTTTTTCCGTTTATTTCGAGCATAAAATCACATCTTTTTTGCTTTTACGCTCCTTTTTTTCGTATTTTCACAGTTCGGCACAAGGTAGCGGCATATCTGCCGGACATGCCGAACACGAGACCAGCCTATAATCATCAACATGGCAGCCAACATACAGCCATGTTGCAAAAGGCGGCGTTTCAGCTTGTCAAAAGCCGTCTATTACACGACAAAAGGCCGCCTTTCACAAGCTGAAAGACGGCCTTTTGCAACGACAGCCACTACAGGGCTTCTACTTATAGGCCAACACGCTGCCGAACACACGGGCTACATTGCCGTTGGTTATGCGGGCAACCTCGTCGGCGCTTACGCCATAACACTCGGCAACACGCTCAAGCACATATTTAACGAAAGCGCTTTCATTACGCTTGCCCCGCATTGGTACCGGCGCCATGTAAGGCGAGTCGGTCTCAAGGACGATACGCTCTAACGGCACGGCTGACGCCAGGGCCTCCGGCAGGTGCGACTTCTTGAATGTAAGCACGCCTCCTATACCCAGCATGAAATTGTCAAACGAAAGCAGTTCGGCAGCCTCCTTCTCGTTGCCGGTAAAGCAGTGGAACACTCCACCGGGTAAATCCTTGCCGTACGAGCGCAACAGTCTTACCATCTCGTTCTGTCCCTTGCGGCAATGAATCATTAGCGGAAGACGATATTCTACAGACCAACGCACCTGCTCGTCAAATGCCTCAAGCTGCTCCTTCTCGAACTCACGGCTCCAGTAATAATCCAAGCCAACCTCTCCTATGGCAATGAAAGGACAGTCAGAAGTATCGAGATACGGTTTCATCTTGGCCAAAACATCACGCCAGTCAGCCCTTACCTCCTCCGGATGCAATCCCAACATCGGATAGGCAAAGCCCGGATAACGCGCGCATGTTGCCAACACGCTGCCGACGGTCGGCAGATCTATTGCCGGAATGAATACCATGCTTACGCCTGCGGCCTTGGCACGTGCTACAACTTCGTCGCGGTCGGCGTCAAACTCATGCCCGTCAAGATGTGTATGGGTGTCTATGAATGTCATTGTTTTTTCTTTTTATGGGAGAATAGGGGAAATTAAGAATGAAGAGTTAAGAATTAAGAAAAATATAAATTGCTCTTTATCCATTGAAGCTATTTTTCTTAATTCTTAACTCTTCATTCTTAATTTTTTCATTTTTCCTATAATAATATACCACTCCGAGCTTACGGCATTCATCAAGACGGCGTTCCAACGGCTCATCCTTGAAATGTTCCTCTATCTGGTTCCACAGTTCAAGCAGAACCGCGTCAACCTCAGGACGCACCTCCCTAAGCGCATCAAGCGCTCGCGAGGTACGTTCCCGCAGACGCTTTTGTTGCTCGTAGCAGTCCTTGAAGATGTCAAGGTGTGTGCCAACCATGCCTATAGTAGGATTATATATCGGCCTGCCGCCCTGCCTTACACGCGTTTTTTCGCCCTCAACGGCCATCGCCCCCCACTTAAGCAGCCCACCTACGCTCTTGATATTAGGCAGAGTACGCGCATCGTCGTCAAGACCGTACAAGCGCAACGCGGTTTTCTTGATTTCCCCTCTCTCTACCGACATCATCAGTACTTGCAGGAAATGGCTTACGTACATTACGGCGTTACGTTGCAGTCGGTCGGCTTTACCCACACTTCTAAGCTGGGCCGTGTACGTTACACGATATTGTTCGACTGCGGTAAGCAGCCTGTCGTATGCAGGCTGGGCACGGTTAATCGTGTCCCAGTCGACAAACCGGTTACGCACGGTGTAGAGTTCATTATTCTCAAGCACCGTCTTCAACGCGCGCAAACGCGCAGCGTCAGTCCTTGGAAGTTTCCTGTAAGGCATTTTTTAATTAAAGGTGAAGAGTTTGGAGTGAAAAGTGAAGAGTCAAGAAAAATACAAATGAAACTGTTTGACCCTCCATTCTTCACTCTCCGTCCATTCAATTTTTTCTTTTCATCATCCCGTCAGTATACGCCATAAGCACATCCTTGCGAGCTTCCGGAACATTTACGGCCGCAAGATACTTGCGCCCCTGTTCAAAATAATACCTGATTTTATCGGCAGCCAAACGGTCAATGCCAAGCTCGTCGTAAATACACGTTACTGCCGTTATTTTCTCTTTAGGGTCATAGTCCTCGGCTGTCATCCATTTTTCCAGTTCTTCACGCTGAGCCTTGCCAGCCCTGTTATACGCGTTTATCAGCATATATGTCTTCTTGTTGCAAAGGATGTCACCACCGATAGCTTTGCCGAATACGGCAGGGTCGCCATATACGTCAAGGAAGTCGTCCTGCAATTGAAAAGCAAGACCAACCTGTTCGCCAAACTTATACAGGTTATCCGCATCGACGTCAGGAGCGTCAGCCAGTATTGCTCCCGTTTTCAACGCACATGCCAACAGCACACTGGTCTTCAGTCTTATCATCTCTATGTATTCATCCTCAGTTACATCAGTACGTGTCTCAAAATCCATGTCGTACTGCTGGCCCTCCCCTATCTCGAGCGCAGTCTCTACAAAAAGGTCAAGCACAGGACGGAGCTTTGCCTCCGGACACCCCATCATATGACGAAACGCCAATACAAGCATGCTGTCGCCCGAAAGTATGGCCGTGTTAGGATTCCATCTTACATGTACAGTTGGGTGGCCGCGCCGCATGTCGGCATTGTCCATCAGGTCGTCATGCAGCAAAGTATAGTTATGGTATGTCTCTATTGCGCATGCCGCCGGCAGTATGCTTTCAGGGTCTTCCTTGTACATGTTGTACGCCATAAGCATTAACGACGGCCTGATACGCTTACCACCCATTGACAATACGTATTTCACGGGTTCATACAAACTTTGCGGCCTACGCGTGTACGGTAGGGCTTCGAGGTATGAGTTTACTTTCTCGAGGATTTCATTTGCTGTCAACATAGTATTTTATTTTTCTTTAGTGCAGGTCTTGCTGTTACAACTTAAACACCACAGGTATACTGAAATACGTGCGGCAGGGTTTACCATGATCTTCACCGGGTTTCCATTTAGGCATCATACGGAGCACACGCAAGGCCTCACGGTCAAGCTCAGCGGAAGCCGATTTTATGACTTTCAGGTCGGTTATGCTACCATCCTTATTTATAATAAACGCCACGAGCACCGTGCCTTGCACCTTGCGGCGCTGTGCCGTTATGGGATAGCGCAGGTTCTTCGTCAGCCACTGCACGAATGCAGACATGCCGCCGGGATACTCCGGAAGCCTCTCTACCACCTGAAAGTCAAGCGGCTTGTCCCGCATATCTACAGGATTTGCCTGCATGGCAGGAATAGGTGTGTCCTGTATGGCCGTCACACCGCCAATCCCCATGCCCGAGAGTCTTGACAACACATCGTCTTTTCCTTCACGACTGTTGTCCGCCAACGTCGGAGCGGCCTTGTCCACCACGGCAATCTTATCCGTCTGCCCGGAAACCTTGCGTCCGGCTGATACAGCCGCAATAGCGTCATGACTCACTACAGGCATCATTTCAACGTCCTGCGATATATCATCGAGCACGTCGTCGGAGGTTTCGGGCAGCCCAGCCCTTGTAGTAAACTCAAGTGCCACGACGAACAATGCCAACACTACGACCAGCCCAAGCAGGAAGCTGAACGAGCGCTGGTTCTCCAAATCGGCCTTGTATGATTTCCTTACGTCCACTTCGGCAAGATTGTTTCCACGCCTTCGGCCGCCGACATACTAATCTGCCTTTTTTTACGTTATAATGTGGAACAGACGTGCCAGCCGGCCATTATTAATAATGCAAAAGTAACTCAGATATTTGAAAAAGATGTACCTTTGCTGCAAAAAATAACAGATTTAAATGAAAAAAACCGTTTTTTCGCTTACACTTGCGCTTTCAGCCATAACGGCGGGCGCCCAGGAGAGCCAGACGGCATACAATTTCCTGCGCCTGCCGGTAAGCGCCCACGCCGCGGCATTGGGCGGTGACAACATCACGATCATAGAGGATGACCCCTCGCTGATGTTCGCCAACCCTGCGCTGCTGTCGTCCGTAAGCGACAAGAGCATCAACCTCAACTTCATGACATACATGGCAGGCGCCACCACTGCCAGTGCCTCATACAACAGGATAATAAAAGACAAGGCCACGGTTGCCGTCACGGCGCAATACATGGACTACGGAAAGATGAAACAGACGGACGAGTCGGGCGTGCAGACGGGCGAATTTTCAGCCAAGGACATTGCCATCAGCGGTGTGTTCAGCTATCTGCTGAGCGAGCGGTTGTCCGGCGGAATAACGGCAAAGGTAATCAACTCGTACATAGGCGACTACAGTTCATGGGCCGTAGGTGTTGACCTGGGCCTCAACTATTATGACCCCGACCGTGAATGGTCGCTATCCCTTGTAGCCAAAAACCTCGGCGGACAGCTCAAGGCGTATGATGACGAATACGACAAAATGCCGCTTGACGTGCAGCTCGGCGCCAGCAAGCGCTTCGCCACATTGCCTTTCCGGCTGTCGGCCACGCTCGTAGACCTTACACACTGGGACTATTCCGTAATCAACCACCTTGTAGCAGGCGTGGACATCATCCTTTCACAGCAGATATACGTAGCCGCCGGCTACAGCTTCAGACGGGCCGACGAAATGAAGATACAGAGCGGAGCCGACGAGGAAAGCAGCCATTGGGCCGGGTTCTCGTGCGGAGCAGGCCTCCAGCTCGAACGCTTCAAGCTACAGCTTGCATACGGAAAATATCACGTATCATCAAGTTCACTGACGGTAAACGTAACCTACAGCTTATAATAAATATGAAAAAAATCACGATAGCCATCGACGGCCTTTCGTCGTGCGGCAAAAGCACGATGGCCAAAGACCTTGCCCGAACCATCGGGTACACCTACATCGACACCGGCGCAATGTACCGCGCCGTAACACTTTACGCACTGCGCAATGGACTGTTCAATGCCGACGGGTCGATAAAAGCCGACGAGTTAAGAGCCTGTATGGGCGACATCGACATATCTTTCAAATTCAACCACTCGACAGGCCGGCCGGATACATACCTCAACGGAGAGCTTGTCGAAGGCGACATCCGCACCATGGAAGTGTCGGCCCACGTCAGTCCAATAGCAACCCTGCCTTTCGTGCGCCACGCACTCGTTGCCAGCCAACAGGCAATGGGCCGCGGAGGAGGCGTAGTGATGGACGGTCGCGACATCGGCACGACGGTATTTCCCCATGCGGAACTCAAGGTGTTTGTTACCGCTTCTGCCGAAGTCCGCGCAAAGCGACGCTACGACGAGCTGTGCGCCAAGGGCATGGAAGCCGATTATGCCGACATACTTAAAAACGTCGAGGAGCGCGACTACATCGACTCACACCGCGAAGTTTCCCCCTTGCGCAAGGCCGACGACGCCCTTGAGCTGGACAACAGTTACATGACCATCGAGCAACAGAAAGAATGGCTCATGCAAAAATACGAGGAGGCGGCAAGAGATTGAACTACGTGTCAACGCCGCTTAATTGCCGCATCATAACTTATTGAAATTCAAACATTTACAAAACGTTTCCCAAAAGGCCGTCTTTCGCAAGATGAATGGCGGCCTTTTGCGTTGTAAAAGATAGCCTTTTACAACGCAAAAGGCCATGTATTGAAATGCGGGTGATTTTACTTGACGGCAAGCATGATGTATGCACACAGGCAAGGCTGTTGCTGACGGCACGGATTCTATGCGCTGTCCTTACTCCGAATAATGTAATGTGCGCTTGACAATACGCATTACAGGAAACGATTGTAACAGAAGTTTTTACGGTCAGTGTGCCGATTATAAACAAAAATTAATACCTTTGCACATACGTTTTTCATTTAACATACAACGTAGTAAATGATTATTTAACAATGAAGATAGGACTTTTCATCCCCTGTTACGTCGACGCACTGTATCCTGACGTAGGCGTGGCTACATACAAACTGCTCAAATGGCTTGGACTGGACGTGACTTACCCCATGGGGCAGACATGCTGCGGCCAGCCTATGGCCAACGCCGGATTCGAGCGCAAGGCCGTATCCCTGGCCAAGAGCTACGACGAGATGTTCGCCGGATTCGACTACGTAGTGGCCCCGTCGGCCAGCTGTGCCGCCTTCGTCAGGCTCAACCACCCCCGGCTGCTTGCCCCCGGCCACGAGTGCACGGCGGCAGGACGGACGATGGACGTGTGCGAATTCCTGCACGACGTGGTAAAGGTCAACGCACTGCCGGGCAAGTTTCCGCACAAGGTCAGCCTGCACAACTCGTGCCACGGAGTGAGGGAACTGGGCCTGTCGTCACCCAGCGAGAGGAACATCGCACCGTTCAACAAGATTAAAGACCTGCTCGCGCTGGTCGACGGTGTGACCGTGGTAGAACCCGAAAGGGTCGACGAATGCTGTGGATTCGGCGGAATGTTCTCCGTAGAGGAGCCCGCCGTGTCGGCACGCATGGGGCACGACAAGCTGGAGCGGCATATGGCCACCGGCGCAGAGTATATAACCGGCCCCGACAGCTCTTGCCTGATGCACCTTGAGGGCGTGGCACGCAAGCTGGGCAAGGACATAAAGTTCATTCACGTAATACAGATTCTATCGGCAGGATTATGAGTACACAACATTCAAGAGCGGCACAGGACTTCCTCAGGAACGACAAGAACGCCACGTGGCACGACGCCACGTTCTGGCAGCTCAGGGCCAAACGCGACGACATGGCGCACGGACTGGACGAATGGGAGGAGCTGCGCGAGGCCGCAAGCGCCATCAAGCGGCATACCGTAACACACCTGGACAAATATCTGGAACAGTTCGCCGACAACGCCGAACGTAACGGCGTAAAAGTACACTGGGCAAGGGATGCGGCAGACATGAACAACACCGTGCTCGACATTCTGAACTCGCACGGCGTGAAGAAGATGGTTAAGAGCAAGTCGATGCTTACCGAGGAGTGCGGCATGAACACGTTTCTCGAGGTGCACGGCATTGACGTGGTAGAGACAGACCTTGGCGAACGCATACTGCAACTGATGCACCAGAAGCCCAGCCACATCGTAGTGCCGGCCATACACATCACCCAGGAGCAAGTCGGACGGCTGTTCGAGGAGAAACTGGGAAGCGAAAAAGGGAACTATGACCCTACTTACCTGACATACCAGGCACGCCTGAGCCTGCGCAACGAGTTCATGACAGCCGGCGCGGGAATGACCGGCGCAAACTTCGGAGTGGCCGAAACGGGCGACGTGGTGGTATGCACCAACGAAGGCAACGCCGACATGGCTACGTCAATGCCACGGCTGCACATCGTGGCAATGGGCCTTGAGAAGGTAATACCCGACTACCGCTCGCTGGCCGTATTCCAGCGCCTGTTGTGCCGCGCGGCCACAGGACAGCCCACCACGGCATACACATCGCACTTCCGCAAGCCGCGGCCCGGAGGAGAAATGCACATAATACTGGTTGACAACGGCCGCAGCAACATTATAGGAAACCCTGAACACTGGGAGACACTTAAGTGCATACGCTGCGGCTCCTGCATGAACACATGCCCGGTTTACCGCCGGAGCGGAGGCTATTCGTACACCTACTTCATCCCCGGTCCTATCGGCATTAACCTCGGCATGCTCAAGAACGCCAGGAAATACCACGACAACGTGAGCGCGTGTACGCTGTGTTGCTCGTGCGACAACGTGTGCCCCGTCAAGGTAAACCTGTCCGAACAGATATACCGCTGGCGCCAGGGACTGGACGACATAGGCAAGGCCGACCCGATGAAGAAGGCCATGTCAACAGGCATGAAGTACCTCTTCGACCGCCCCGGACTGTACAACACGGCACTGAAGCTGGCCCCACTGGCCAACCACGCGCCACGATGGATGATGTACAACAGCCTCAACGCATGGGGCAAGGGCCACGAAATGCCGCGATTCGCAAAAGAACCGTTCCATGAAGTGTTCAAGAAATTATAGAAACCATGTCAACAAAAGAACATATACTTTCACGCTACAGAAAGAACATCAACGTCGGGGAACAATACGACATGCCTAACCTTGACGCACTGCAAGGCGTGACATACACCGACCCTGTAGCCCAGTTTATAAGCATGAGCAATACAGTAGGCGCAAAAGTCGCCGAACTCGAGAAGGACGCAGACATCAACGGACTAATCAAGAGACTGTATCCCGAAGTGAAAGTCTTTGCAAGCAACATGGCAGAGATAACTATAGCTACGCTCAATCCCGACACGGTGGGCACGGCGCAAGAACTGAACGGCACCGACGTGGGCATTGTGCGCGGAGAGCTCGGCGTAGCCGAAAACGGGTGTGTATGGATACCGCAGACGATGAAGGAACGCGCCGTATGCTTTATCTCGGAATACCTCGTCATCGTGTTGAGCCGCCGCGCCATAGTAAGCAACATGCACCAGGCCTATGCCCGCATAAACATGACCGACTATGGCTACGGCACATTCATATCAGGCCCGTCTAAGACGGCCGACATCGCCCAGGCCCTTGTAATGGGCGCCCAGGCCGCCCGCGGAGTAACCGTAATACTTACCGACTGACGCCGGTAACCGACCACCATAACAGTTATAAACACTTACAACATAAAACGCCGTCTTCCACATTCCGAAAGACGGCGTTTTGCATCGTAAAATACGGCTTTTCAAGTTGTAAAAGGCCATCGCTCATATGCCAGGACAATATCCATAATGTAACCAACAGATAATCAATATGTTATAAAAGTTATTGATTAAAGCTCACTTAAAATCGTTAAGCAGCTGTATTATGGTATCAACTTCGTTGTCGTCAAGCGTCTGATTAAGCGGAATACTAAGTTCCTCATGATGTATCCGCTCCGTAATCGGCAGGTTAAGACCGGCAAATCCGGCATAGCACAGCTGTCGGTGCGGCGGTATGGGATAATGAATTACTGTCTGGACACCATTGTTGTAAAGGTAGGTTTGCAGCTCATCACGTCTTGTACATAACACAGGAAATATATGATGGACACTTGCTGCACAATATTCTACACTGGGCAGCAACAGCAAAGGGTTGGACACGTTGGCAATGTAACGTTCTGCAATACTCCTGCGAATGTTATTCTCCGCATCAAGATACTTCATCTTAATGCGCAACACAGCAGCCTGTATCTCGTCGATACGACTGTTACGTCCCTTCATGCAAAATACATACTTGCGTGCAGAACCATAATTTCCAAGAGTACGTACAGTCTTTGCCAACTCATCGTCATCCGTGGTTACAGCTCCTGCATCGCCAAGCGCCCCAAGATTTTTACCAGGATAAAAGCTATGGCCGGCTGCGTCACCTAAAGAACCTGTCCGTTTGCTGCCGAATGTACATCCGTGGGCCTGGGCGTTGTCCTCAATCAGTCTCAGTCCACGACGCCTGCACAAATCATATATATATTCGGTATATGCGCAACGACCGTAAAGGTGTACAATCATGACAGCCTTCGTCCGTGGCGTTATTGCTTGTTCTATCAGTCTGTCGTCAACCTGCAACGTATCAAGACGTGGCTCTACGAGAACAGGTTTCAGGCCATTCTCTGTTACGGACAATATTGACGCAATATACGTGTTTGCAGGTACGATTACCTCGTCGCCGTCATTCATTACGCCCATCTCCTTATACGCCCGCAGAATAAGTGTCAGGGCATCGAGTCCATTACCACATCCGACACAATATCTTGTGCCTATATAATCAGCATACTCCTGCTCGAACAAGCGTGTCTGTTCGCCCTGCAGGTACCAACCACTATCAACAACCCGTGCCACTGCCGACCGTATCTCGTCAGCATGCATGGCTGTGACTTTACTTAATTCAAGATATTTAATCATAATGTCCATTCATAAATATCATAGCATACGCCCCGGCCGCCAAAACCTTCTTTTTGGAATATCAGCGACTCGTTAAGATATCGGCCACCATGTTCGGTAGAACGACCGAAATCAAAATATTTGAAAGAGCCTGAACAGGAGTCTATCAATGTATCAAACAATAAATCCAATGCCCCCATCCGTTTACCCTCAGGCGACGCTGAGATATATTGTGTATGTACGACGTTGTTACATAAATAAACGATTACTCCACCTAATGCTTCGCCGTCAAGATATGCCATATACAGTTTTATATTTGACGGGAACCTACCCATAAGCAATTCCAATTCAGCACAGCTGTGTACCGGCGCTACGCCATACTTACTTTCAAGATTATTGTCAAGGATATTCCAGAACGCCGCCACGTCATCGCTGCTTTCAATAACCACTCCGCATGCTCTTGCCCTGTTACGCCCGCGCCGGCGCAATTCACTGAAACCGAGCCTATTATCAAGAACAATCGTCGACGAGATGTCACGTGATACAATATTCGCATGGCTGACGTTCGTCAACGCATATAAATCCTCTTCCGCCATATACTTTGAATATATCCATGGCAGAGCTTTATACACTACTTTGCGAACGCCATTTTCTTTCAGATATCCGTTTAGTTCCTTGAACAACGAGCAGATGTTAGCAGCCCTTGCACTACGATTCGTAACCAATCCTCCATATGTCAAACCCTGGTGCGAATATAACACACCGTTACGGATATTAGCTGGTAACACTGCAAATAGCTTACCTTTACAATAAAACATCAACGAAAAATCATGGAATCTGTCGGCATGATAATCCATATAGTTGCGGTTGAACAGGAACGTTCCGTTCTTTGAAAGGTCAATAAAACCATTCCACGCACATTTTTCGTCGGCGGAATATCTGTTTATCTCGAACATTTTACATAATCTAAAAACTCGTCATAATCACGGATGTAATCACCCTCATCATATAAATCTGAAGCAAGGACAAGGCATACGGCACCAGAAGAAAAGTCATCAAGCGTCCGCCATATCCCTGTTTCGACAAACAATCCTTGATAAGGATGATTCAGAAGGTATGTATTTTTATTATTTCCATCATCAAGAGTTACATGGAAACTGCCACTAACAGCAATAATAAACTCCTTACATTCCTTATGCGCATGACCACCACGGCATTCTCCTCCAGGTACATCATATACCCAGTAAACCCGCTTTATATCGAATGGCATGTCTTTCATGCTTTCTGCCACTGTAAGATTACCACGAGGGTCAATTATTTTCGGAAGGCACAAAACCTTGCCAATTGTTTTTTCCATATTCGTTTTTTATTAAAATTAAGGTTACTTTACGCTTTTACTTACACTCTTGTTTTGTCGTTATTTCCGGCCCGTAGATACTTTTACAACCCATGGCATATACCTTTGCAACATGTAAAATGCGCCAAGCGATAACATGACTACGGAAGTTATCGTTGCAATATACGCCAAGATATATTCAATACCAGTATCGGGCTTTATAAGAATGTAGGCAATTCTTTTCATTTCGTACAATATAAGCCAGTTTGATGCATAAACAAAGAATGAAGAAGATGTCAGGAAATGACTGACACGGCAGACTTTTTTCTTTATAAGTAATGCTGATATGTCATACGCAACGATAAGTCCGGCAAGCTGATTTATCTTTTTCAATCCATTGGCAACAAATGGATAATCAAGTATCATTAAAGCATATACTATCGAAACTAACACATACACAAATGCTGCCGGTTTGAATAATCGGCCAAAAGTCGACATCATGTCACTCTGTCCTATGCTCATACATGAACCTAGCGAAAAAAAGAAAAACGCAGTCAAAAGTTGATTGACATGGCCAAGCGGGAAAAGACCTGGCACGAACCAGCACAATCCGAGGATTATCATCACGACATTCCTTATCAAACAAGACCTACTCAACATCTTGAATATCAGTGGAGTACATAGTACTACGACCATCAAATCCCTGACAAACCAAAGCGGACTATCTTGTGGATAAATCTCGTTCATCTCAGAAACACCGTCATGAGTTATTCCAAAGCCGGTATTCCAGTAACTCATTAATATTGCCCCGATAGACCAATCATAGTCTGACATGACACGTGGTTGCTTGAACAGAAATGCGAAACAAGGGAAAGTTAATAACATTATTTTCAATATAACAGCCGTATTCCATGTTAAATAGGGAATAAACAACGACTTAGACCTGTTCTTCAGTTTGCGTATATAGACTTGTCTATCAAACTTTATGTTCAAGAAAAACACATAACCTGAGATAAAGAAATAGACAGGTACGCTCTGATCGAGAAACATTCCACTTAAAAGACATACAAGTCCTTCAAGCGTAGTGTTTCCCTCCAGTTCAATATAAGCACCCGGATATACCACATGTATGGCTATAACGACAACAGCCAATGGAAATCTTAGAAGGTCCAGGCTTTGTGAACGTAGATTGTTTCTGTCCATCTAAAACATCTACATGTTATTACATAACTTCATCCCCATCGGATTTCTTACTTAATCACGGTGTCCGCCAGGCGCTTGGCCTTGTCCCTCAGGGCCGTGGTATCGGCGTCAACGTCGCCGTAACAGAGCACAACGCCCATGCGGCGGCCTACGTGTTGCTGCTGTTTTCCGAAGATACGCAGGCGCGAATAGTCCTCACTGGTTACGTCAAGTAGGTTGTATTCCGGTTCATGATCGGCCTCTTCTTTTGCCAGTACAACGGCGCTTGCTCCGGCATGCTCAAGGTGTATGGCGGGAATAGGCAGCCCCATGACAGCGCGGAAGTGCAGCTCGAACTCGTTAAGGTTGAGTGTATGGCCGAGCGTTACCATACCCGTGTCATGCGGACGGGGCGAAAGCTCGGAGAATATCACGCCCTTGTCCTTACTCAGAAAGAACTCTACGCCCCATATTCCGGCACCTGTAAGCGCACCCGTCACGGCTTCTGCCATGCGCTCTGCCTCACGAAGGTCGGCTTCGGGAATTGCAAACGGCTGCCAGCTCTCGCGGTAGTCGCCGCCTTTCTGTACATGACCGATGGGCGGACAGAACAGAGTCGGGCCATTTTTCTGGGTCACCGTAAGCAGAGTAAACTCACTGTCGAAGTGTATAAATTCCTCGATTATAATCTCCTTAACGTCGCCACGACTACCTTCCATCGCCGCGTTGAACGCTCCTTCCAGCTCGTCGTCTCCTTTTACTACACTCTGTCCGTGACCTGATGACGACATGAGGGGCTTGATTACGCACGGAAAACCTATCTCCTTAGCGTGCTCCTTCAGTTCGTCAAGCGTCTTGGCGTAGAAATACTTTGCAGTTTTCAGTCCGAGTTCCTTGGCGGCAAGATCACGTATTGCCTTGCGGTTCATCGTGAAGTTGACAGCCCTTGCGCTCGGAACAACCTGTATTCCCTGCTCCTCAAAGTCGAAAAGGCGCTCCGTACGGATAGCCTCTATCTCCGGAACGATGATGTCAGGACTGTATTTCTTTACCACATTGTCGAGAGCGTCGCCGTCAAGCATGTTGAAAACCTCGCACTCGTCGGCCACCTGCATGGCCGGAGCGTTTGCGTAACGGTCGCAAGCCACAACGTACTGTCCGGCACGTTTCGCCGCGATTACAAACTCCTTGCCCAGTTCTCCCGAGCCTAACAAAAGTATTTTCTTCATGATTCTTATTTTTAGAGTTGACAAGTCGACGAGATACAAGCAGACAAGGAGATTTGATTTTGCTACAAAATGCTATTTAGTCATATCTCCTTGTCTGCCCGTCACTCATCAACTTGTCTGTTGATTAATTGCTTTACCATCTGCCATTCGGGCGAAACAGCCATCTTGCGGAGGTTCGCCTCAATTATTTTAAGCATTGTTTCGTTACTTACATGACGCTCCTTTGCGATGTCTTCCAATGGCTTCACGTCATTGCCGAACAGTCCGTAATACTGCTGTAGCATATCTTCCTCGTCGGCATACACGAGGTGCATGATATGCTTTATGTAGTGTTCCACCTTCTCGCTTACGCAATCCGGCTCCTTGCCGAGGCGTATCAGAAAGTCCTGAAGTTCTTGTGAAAGTATATCCATATTCTTCTTAAAAATACAAGTTGACAAGCAGACGAGCGGACAATGAGATTATTCTAAGCCATACCATTCAACAAGGCTAGTCTCCTTGTCCGCTCGTCTGCATGTCAACTTGTCTGCTTTTAATTCATCTGTTGCCGTACATCTGTTCGTAATACTTGGTGTATTCACCGCTGGTAACCTCGTTTACCCAATCCTGGTGCTCCAAGTTCCAACGGATAGTCTTGACGATGCCGTCTGCGAACATAGTTTCCGGCAGCCAGCCAAGCTCGTTCTTGATTTTCGTCGGGTCGATGGCGTAGCGCTGGTCGTGGCCGAGACGGTCAGTGACAAACGTTATCAGGTTGTCGTTTATCCAGCTAATGTCAATATCGCCGTTAGCATCAATGACCTGCTTTTTCAGTATCTTGCGCAAGCCCTTGTCCTCAGCCATCATGTCGTGGATGGTCTTTATGGTGAGCTTCACTATGTCGATATTCTTCATCTCGTTGTGTCCGCCAACGTTATATACCTCTCCGTCACGTCCTTCACGCACAACAAGGTCTATTGCCTTACAGTGATCCTCCACATAAAGCCAGTCTCTCACGTTGTCACCCTTGCCGTAAACTGGCAACGGCTTGCCCTCAAGGATGTTATTGATTATCAGCGGAATGAGTTTCTCGGGGAAGTGATACGGCCCATAATTGTTCGAACAACGAGTAATTGTTACGGGCATGTGGTAGGTGTCATGGTATGCTTTTACAATAAGGTCGGCGCTTGTTTTAGAGGCGCTGTACGGACTATGGGGACACAAGGGGGTCTCTTCGGTGAAATAACCGTCGGCTCCAAGCGAGCCGTAAACTTCGTCTGTGCTGACCTGATGAAAGCGTTTGCCCTCTTTCCATGTAGGGTATCCCGTAGCGTCCTTGCCCGTCACCCACGCACGGCGGGCAGCATCGAGCAAGTTCTGGGTGCCGAGTATATTGGTTTCTAGGAACAGCTGGGGATTCTCTATGCTGCGGTCAACGTGGCTTTCGGCGGCAAAGTTGACAACATAGTCAATGTCGTTATCGGCAAAAAGGCTGTCAGCCAGCTCGCGGTCGCGTATGTCTCCATGCACGAACACACACCTCTTGCCGTCTACGTCATCCTTTATCGTGCCGTAGTTGCCGGCATACGTCAGCGCGTCAAGCACTATTACCTTAATGTCTTCATCCTTATATTTCCTGTAAAGGAGATATTTTACGAAATTGGAGCCTATGAATCCGGCAGCTCCCGTAACAAGATATGTCTTCATATATAGTTCGGTTTTGAGGTTCTTTGGTGCTACGGTCATAGGGTTTAACGTTTATGCGACTAACGGAAGATTACAAATTGACTATGTTGATGTAACTTCCGCATAACCGCATAACCTTATAACCGCAAGACCTTATTTATTATATATAACCCGGCTTATGCCTAAATATTGTGCAGATGGTCTTTTCTTGGATCAGAAAGTGTCACGACTTCAAGGTCCTTAAACGCGCTTCCGTCTACCGTCAGCCTTACCAGCGTGCGGTCTTTATGCCATCCCTGAAGGCCGGCCGCACCGGGATTGATGTGCAGCAGGTTAAGGTTCTTGTCGTATTTTACCTTCAGGATGTGTGAATGTCCGCTTATGAAGAGCTGTGGCGGACTGGCGTATATCCTCACACGAATGCTCGCGTCGTAGTTACCAGGATATCCGCCGATATGCTTCATGAGCACGTCAACGTCCTCACATTTCCACCTCAACAGCTCGGGATACATCCTCCTGAGGTCGCCTCCGTCGCAGTTTCCGCACACGGCACGGAACATCCTGAACTCAGCCAGGCGTTCGGCAACTTCCATCGAGCCGATGTCGCCGGCATGCCATATCTCGTCGCACGGCTCGAAATAGTGCAGGTACTTGTCGTCCCAGTAAGAGTGTGTATCGCTGATTATGCCGATTCTTTTCATGTTCTGTTACGGTTTTAAGGTTATAAGGTCTTACGGTTTTAAGGTTTTGCAACTTTTTGAAACAACGAGGTCATTATCTACAGTCATAAAAAACCGCATAACCTTATTACCGCATGACCTCACAACCCTATTTCAAGTTTCTTCCTTATGAATTCCTTGATAAACTCCACCGTGCCGTCCATACCGAGAATGCTCGAGTTGATACACAGGTCGTAAGACGTGCTGTGCCCCCATTGCTTACCGGTATAATAATTATAATATGACGCACGTGCGCCTTCCTTGTTCTCGATGATTTTCTTCGCCTCAGCCTCGTCACATCCATGTCGCTTGCATATACGGGCTATACGCTCGTCGAGGTTGGCTGTAACGAACACGCTTACCGTGTTCTTGAAGTCACGAAGCACATAATCTGCGCAACGCCCAACGAACACGCACGAATGGGCTGCGGCGGCCTTGCGTATCGCATCGCTCTGGAACTGGAACAGACTCTCCTGCGACAGTTTGTTGTTGTAGAAGTTATTGTCTGACACGAACGGTGTATGCATGTGGAAAAGCATACGGAAAAAGCCTTTCTTCTCATCGTTCTGCTCAAAGAACTTTTCGCTGAAACCGCTCTCCTTAGCCGCAAGGTTCAGCAATTCACGGTCGTAGAAGTTGCACCCGAAATCCTCGGCAAGCCTCTTGGCTATTACCAGTCCGCCGCTTCCGAGCTGCCTTCCGACGTTGATTATTATTTTTTTATCGTCCATAGCTTTTATTTTTTAGTTGACAAGTAACAAGCTGACAAGCGGACAAGGAGATTTGCTCCTTTTAATAAAGCAGACAATTTGACTTCCTGCTGAAAACATATCTCCTTGTCACTCGTCACTTGTCACTTGCCTGCTGAATACTTACATTCATTTGTCTCTTAAACTTCTTCATGTACCTTGCCATCATTACAAGAGCCACGATGGCGGCTATGGTGTCAGAAACAGGCATTGCCGTCCATACGCCGTCAAGCCTCATGATGGGCGGCAGAATGACGAGCAATGGCAGGAGGAACAGCATCTGGCGCGACAACGACAGGAATATGCTGATCTTGGCCTTGCCTATGCACTGGAAGAAGTTGGTGATAACCATCTGCATACCTACTATCGGGAATGCCAGCATGTGTATCCTGATACCCTCGATGGACATGTCGATGAGCGTCTTGTCGGTCGTAAAGAGCCGTGCGCACTGGTAAGGGAAGAACTCCGCAATGATGAATCCCGTAGATGTTATTACCGTTGCGGTAATCATAGCGTACTTGAGCACCTTCATCAGTCGGTCGTAACGCTGCGCGCCATAGTTGTAGCCGGCTATCGGAAGCATACCCTGGTTAAGGCCGATAGTCACCATAACGAAGATGAACGACACCTTGCTGGCAATACCGTAGGCACCTACGGCAAGGTCGCCGCCATAATGCGACAGGCCGGCGTTGATGAATATCACCACCACGCAGGCGCACACGTTCATCGCGAAAGGCGACATGCCTATGCCGGCGATATTCTTCACGATGTCGCGCTTCAGCTTGTAAATGCCCCGCTGGAAGTGCAGTATCTCGTCCTGGTTGCTGAACAGTTTGATCTGCCACGCCAAAGCCACGCCCTGCGAGATTATTGTTGCAAGCGCGGCGCCGAATATTCCCATGTTGAACACCCATATAAATATAGGTGCAAGCACAATGTTCAGAATGACGGTAAGTATAGTCGCCGCCATAGCCTGCTTTGGCTTGCTGGCCGCGCGCAGCACGGCGTTCATTCCGAGGAACGTCTGTGAGACGACGTTGCCGGCCAATATCACCAGCATATAGTCGCGTGCGTAAGGAATTGTGTGCTCACTCGCACCGAAGAAATACAGTATCGGGTCGAGGAACAGCAGCGCTATAAGACCGAACGCTATACCTACCACAAGGTTCAAGGTAAAACTATTGCCGAAGATATGCTCGGCCATGGCATAGTCTTTCTGTCCCAACTTCACCGAAATACATGTTGACGAGCCAATGCCGACGGCGGCTCCGAAAGCCGCCGAGAGGTTCATCAGGGGGAACGTGATGGCCAGTCCCGAGATTGCCAGCGGCCCCACGCCCTGACCTATGAAGATACTGTCGATCATGTTGTACAGCGACGAGGCCGTCATAGCAATGATGGCAGGCAGGGCGTAGCGTGCCAACAGCTTGCCTATCGGTTTCGTTCCTAATTCAAGTGTTGCCTGTTTGTTATCCATACAAATCTCTATTTCTCTTTAATCCGGTGCAAAGTTACTGCAAATTGAGAGAAGAACAAAATAAAAAAGAGTGAAACGGACTTTTATTTTTTCTTCCGAAATGCAGCGTAACTTATCCAAAGTTACTGCAAAATTTCGGTTAAGCGAAATAAAAGGATAATGTATTATACTTTTATGAGCGATAGAAATTTATTCAAATTGAGAGAAGAACAAAATAAAAAAGAGTGAAACGGACTTTTATTTTACCGCCACCCGTTATACATACTGTCTGTTTCTATTTTTCAGATGAAGGTCTATCCGATAGTTTGTGGTATGGCAATAAACGGCAAAAGGCCATCTTTCATCTTGTAAAAGATGGCCTTTTGGAACGTAAAACACGGTCTTTTGCGTTCCAAAAGGCCGTGTTTTACGCTGCGTTTCATAAGCCACTGATTATCAATACGATACATATCTACCGACAGAACATGCGCCCACGGCATGCGCAAGGGTATTTCCGTATATGCGGAAAGCCTCAAGCTACCGCCTCATCCGGTACTCCGACGGCGTGCATCCCTCATGGTGCTTGAAGTATCGGCTGAACGTAGACTGGTCTGGAAAGTACATTCGGTCGGATATTTCCTTCAGGCTCATGTCCGTACACCTGAGGTATTGGCGGATGAAAGTCATCGTTACGCTCTCTATCCACTGCAACGCGGCGCGCCCGCTCCTCGCCTTTATTATAGACGAAAAGTAGTATGGCGACAGGTGTTGCTCGTCGGCGTAATACTTTACGGTGCGCTGACGGTGGCAATTCTCGTGTACGGAGATGACAAAACGGTTAAGCACGGTGTCGTCCCTGTCTTGCGGTACGGCCTCAACCGGCGTGTTGCTGAAGTACACGTCAAGCACTTTCAGGCACAGCGCATAGTACAGATGGCGCAGGTAGTTGTCGCGTATGGTTGTCAGGGGTACGGTCTCTTGCCGATTATATTGTGTTCCGTCGCCGTGGCGTTCGTAAGCGGCGGAAATGGGACGTGGCCTTTTAGCGTCGCCGATTACGTCCATCAGGGCAACGATTTCCGCCGCCTCACGCTCCGATAAGGCAACGCACGACTCGTCACGTATTCTTAACAGCTTGCGTATGTCTATCAGGCTTACCACCGGATAATAAGCGTCAACGTCGTCTTCCTCGAGTATTCCGGCCAGGTCATGACTCCTTTCGAGGATGTGCAGAAACGTGTTTGGGGTGTAAATGCACAGGTGGTTGCACGATATATTATATGTCTTGGCGCCCAAAAGGATTTTCGCCCACCCATGCCTGCACAGGAAAAAACCGTACTTATGCACCGAAACCGTGGCGTGGTTAGCAATAAGCTCGTCGATGTCCAATGTCTTTTTGTATGTCAACATGCTTTTGTTTATTGTATAATCAGATACCGCAAATTAACAAAATAAAATGCATATAACCGCTACAACAGCGTAAAAAACATATAGCAGTTGGGAAATTGCACAATCATAGGCTAAAATTGTATGCGACAGTAATATGTAAACGCCATACCTTTGCAACGTAGAACAACGTAAAAAAACACTTACACGATGAAACGCTCATATATTCATATCCTATGTTGCATGGTCATCGCCACCACATGCGCAGGCCGTACGATGTCACTGAAGGAGTGTGTCGCCCTCGGCATAGCCAACAACCTCACGCTCGACAACGCCCGCATAGGCATGCAGAAGGGGCGCACCACGCTGTCGCAAAGCCGCTCGCGACTGCTGCCTACGGTAATAGGCACGTTCCAGTTGACCGACTACCTGAAGAGTCCGGTCAACGTTACGACGGGCACTGTGCTTGGAAACGACATCCCCGACGACCCTACATGGCAGACAATCAAGAGCACGCAATACAACGCCAACGCAGGTATCCAGCTCTCGATGCCGCTCTTCAACCAGACCATCTATGCCGCGATAAACGCCGCGAAGACCGTGGAGGGCATCAGTCAGTTGACATACGAGAAAGCCGTTGACGACCTGACGATGAACATCAGCCGCACTTACTGCCTGGCGCAGGCCTCGCTCGAACAGCAGATTCTGCTGGAAAAGAACATCAGGCGCATGGCTGAGCTGTGCGAAATAACCGAGGCCTTGTACCGCCAGGGCGTGGTAATGGAAGTCGACTTAAGCCGTGTACGCATTAACATGAAGAACCTTGAGGCGCAGCGAAGCCAGTATCTTACCCTTTACGGGCAGCAGCTCGACCTCCTGCGGTTCCTGATGAACGTCGGCGCCGACTATCCATTGGACGTTGAACGCATGCCCGGCGACATCACTCCGGTGCAGACATTCGGCGTAAGCGACGGTCTGCCGGAGCTGCGCTTGGCCGAGAAACAAAAAGAACTGGCCGAGAAACGTATCAAGACAACACGCGCGGGATACCTTCCGAGCATATCTTTGACCGCCTATGCGGGCGGCGTAGGCTATCAGGAAGAGTTCAACCGCTTCTTCCACGGCAGCGAAGCCACCGACAATTGGTTCGGCAACTGCTTCGTAGGTCTTACCGTAAAGATACCCATCTTCGAGACAAACGCAAGGAAACTGCAGATAAGACAGTACAAGCATGACGCCCTGCAAGCCGCCAACAACATACGCCTGGCACGGCAACGGATAAACGAAAGCTATGACAACGCCATGCTTCAGCTGCATCACAACATGGAAGTGTTCCGCACGCAGACCAACAGTTACCGCCAGGCCGAGGCCGTATATGACGTCACAGAGGAGCAATTACAAGGAGGGAGTAGCCTCGATGACCGCCCTGCTTCAGGACGAAATGCAGCTTCGCACGGCGCAGGCAGCATGCGTGCAGGCGCACTATCAGTACAACATAGCACAGCTGGAACTGCTCAAGCTGTCGGGTAATCTGGCTCTGCTGAGCAAATAAAACCAAATAACAAATAACCATATAACATCATGGAAAAGAAGACTTTTGGCAAGGCTGCGGCCATATTGCTGCTCGCCGCGGGGGCAACCGTCATAGTGACGATGTTCACCGACAACGGCGTTGAGCGCACCGACGACGCCCAGGTGGAGCAATACATCTCGCCTGTGAACGTCAAGGTGGCCGGATATATTAAGGAGATACGCTTCACCGAGCACCAGTTCGTGCACAAGGGGGACACCATTCTGATAATCGACGACCGCGAATACGCCATCGCCTTGAAGCAGGCGGAGGCGCAACTGATGGACGCACGCAGCGGACGGAAGGTAATAGGTAACAGCGTTAACACCGCTTCGAGCAGTGCCACGGTGCTGGATGCGTCGATTGAGGAGGCTGAACTCCTCGTGGAAAAGCTCGAACGTGACTACCGCAGGTACAGCGCGCTGCTGGAGAAAAAGGCTTCAACGCCCGTCATCGTTGAGCAATACAAGACCGAATTGGACATGGCAAAGGCCCGGGTGAGCGCTCTCAAGAGGCAGAGGGAGGCCGCGCGGTCGACCGTCAGCGAGGTAAGTCAGCGTCAAGAGAACGCCGACGCCACCATACTGCGCGCTGAAGCGGCGGTCGACATGGCGCGGCTGAACCTGTCGTACACCGTAATCACCGCCCCGGCCGACGGCTACTTAGGACGCAGGACGATAGAGCAAGGCCAGTTGGTAAGCCCCGGACAGACCATCACAACACTCATACCTGACAGCAAAAAGTGGGTTGTTGCCAACTTCAAGGAAACTCAGATGGCACGTATCCGACCAGGTCAGAGCGTGGAGATAACCGTAGACGCAATGCCCGGAAAGCGGTTTGCGGGCACGGTGACGGCCATCAGCCAGGCCACGGGCTCAAAGTATTCGATGGTTCCAACGGATAATTCGGCAGGCAATTTCGTCAAGATTCAGCAGCGCGTTCCCGTCCGGATAGACTTCAACGGCAGCCTTTCCGCCACCGACAACAGCCGCATGGCGGCCGGCATGATGTGTGAAATCAAAGTGGACGTAAAAGACGATTGAGCATGAAGAAGGAAAGAAACAACTACCCGTTCCGCCCGTCCGTGCCGCGCCCTGTCGGCATACTGGTGCTGCTGTTGATGTTCATTCCGCCTACGTTCTCGGGCGGAGCCTACCTGTGCAACGTCGCCGAGATGTCCGGCGGGCTTGCGGTGAGGACGGAGGACATACAGCTTGCCAGCTTCTTCACAAGCATAGGGATGTGCCTATTTCCGCCGTTCATGGTGCGTTTCCTGCAGGCTCGCAGGCCGAAACAGACCTATCTGTGGTGCTTCCTCATGCTGATACCGCTCAATTACGTGTGCGCCGTCACAACATCGGTGCCCGTATTGCTGGCCGCCTGCCTGCTTACTGGCTTCGTACGTATCGCCGTCATGCTTAACTGTACGTTCACAATAGCCCCTTACCTGACGGGAATGGACACGCTGGCGATGTTCACGATGACGGCCGAACCGCCTGCCGACGTGCAGTACGGACTGGAAGGGAAGCGCACTTTCCTGATGCCTGTGCTGTATTTCTACATCCTTATAATCTCGCAATCAAGCAATCTGCTTACCGCCTGGTTTGCTTACGAGTACAGTTGGCAGGACGCTTACTATGCCGTAATAGGCATGCTGCTCGTGGCCTCGCTGCTTGTAATGCTCACGATGGCCGACGAGGAGAAAAAGGAGAAATGGGAAATAGAGTGGACAATGGTGCCCGACATGCTGCTGATGGATGTCGCGCTGTGCTCAATGGCTTACGTGCTGGTGTATGGCAACGTGCTCGATTGGTTCGACTCGATGTACATCCGCGCCGCCACTGCCGTGTTCCTGCTGTCAGCCGGGGCGTTTGTGTACATGGCCTTCCGCCACAGGGAGCACTATTACCTGCCGCCGGAGGTGCTCACGTTCCGCAACGTATGGATGTCGATGTTGCTCTTCATACTCGCCATGGTGTTCAATTCGGCCAACTCGTTTGTCACCGCCTTTGCAAAAATCGCCACCCCGATAAACAACATGCAGGGCGCGTTCATCAGCCGGTGGGCCATCGTCGGCTGCCTCATTGGCCTCGTGCTGTCGCTGCTGATGGTGCTTCGCAAGGCGCGTTTCCGTACAATCTTCGCCACGGCATTCATCATCATGGCGTCGGCCGACGTGTACATGTACTTCCAGTACAGCACGACGGGACTGCTGGAGAACATGACCCTGCCCACGATACTCAACTTCACGGGCCTGCTTATGCTGTATTCGCTTGCGGCGGCGTTCGGCATGAAGAGCCTGCCTTCGCATTATCTGGCCACGTACGTGTTCCTGATGATATGGATGCGCAACGCCATCGCGCCCGTTGTCGGCGCTTCAATATACTCCAACTGGCTTACGGAGCGGCAGCAACATTACGTCACACGGCTGGCGCAGACCGTTGACCGTGAGAACACAACCGCCGCACAGACCTTCACCATGACAAAACTTGTAGGACAGGCTGGCGGCAAAGGCACGCTGGAAGCCGAACAGCAGGCCACCATTTCGCTTAAAGGCAGGGTGACGGTGCAGGCCGCCATCGTGGCGATGAAGGACATAACGGGACAGACCGTGCTGCTTATCGCAGGAGCAGTGATACTTGTTTTAATCCTGCCTTACCACAAGGGAGAAACCGCCTGACGATTGTCGCTCTATCAATATATAATCAATCTTTTTCCAAAAGGCCGCCTTTCGAATCGCAAAAGGTGGCCTTTTATCGTCTAAAAGATGGCCTTTTACAAGCCAAAAGGCCATCTTTTGGAACGTCGTTCATAACACACTGACTATCAGGAGGTTATTTAGCACCTTTAACTTCCTTGCCAAAATATTTTGCATTTCGCTCGACTTACACTATCTTTGCATAAGAGTCAAAGATCAAAAACACGGACAAGAACTATGGAAAAGAACAGAATAACCGAACTTTTCGGTATAAAGTACCCTATCGTACAGGGCGGAATGGTGTGGTGTAGCGGCTGGAGACTGGCCTCTGCGGTGAGCAACGCCGGCGGACTTGGCCTCTTAGGGGCAGGCTCGATGCACCCCGAGACGCTTGAGGAACACATAGCCAAAATGAAAGAGGCCACCGATAAACCTTGGGGAGTAAACGTTCCGCTGATGTATCCGGAGATAGACCGCCTGATGAAGCTCATCATCGACAGCGGCGTGAAAATCGTTTTCACCTCCGCAGGCAGTCCGAAGAAGTTTACGCCAATGCTCCACGAAGCAGGAATAACCGTCGTTCATGTCGTATCGAGCAGTAAGTTTGCGCGCAAATGCGAGGAAGCCGGGGTTGACGCAATCGTGGCCGAGGGCTTTGAGGCAGGCGGACACAACGGTCGCGAAGAAACAACAACGATGACGCTAATCCCCCAGGTGCGCCGCGCGACAAGCCTGCCACTCATCGCCGCGGGCGGTATCGCATCGGGCGAAGCCATCCTTGCCTCGATGGTTCTCGGTGCCGAAGGCGTACAGATAGGTACACTCTTCGCCCTGACCGAGGAGAGTTCGGCCTCGGAAGCGTTCAAGCAAAGATGTATCTCGACGGAAGAGGGCGACACGATGCTATGCCTCAAGAAGATAGCCCCTACCCGACTGATAAAGAATTCGCTATATGATAAAGTGAAAGAGGCCGAAGACGGCGGTGCCTCTGCCGACGACCTGCGGGCCATATTGGGCAAGGCCGCCTCAAAACGAGGCATATTCGAGGGCGACATCGACAGCGGGGAGCTCGAAATCGGACAGATTGCCTCGGCTATAAAAGCCGTCAGGCCCGTTGCCGAAGTAATGAAAGAACTGGTTGACGGAGTTGAAAGGGCGAAGGAAAAGATAATGTAATTAAGAATTAAGAGTTAAGAATTAAGAAAAATAGCCTTGTTGGTTTATAAAGAGCTTTATATCTCAGTATTAACCAGCAAGGCTATTTTTCTTAATTCTTAACTCTTAATTCTTAATTATAAAATAGATTACTTAAACCCCTTCTTCATCCACTTGCCGCTGAAAAGGCGTATTAGGAACATCGTTCCGCGCAGAGTCAGCTCTATGGCCATTGCCATCCACACGCCGCGCAATCCGTAAATTGGAGCGAAATGGGCGGCCAACGTAAGGCGCACAAGCCACATTGAGGCAAGGTTCATGGTGGCAGGTATGAGCGTATCTCCTGCTCCGAGACACACGCTGTAGGTAACTATCGCGGCGGCGAACATCGGCTCGGCAAACGCTTCTATGCGCAAAGACTGCGATCCGAGCAGGCGAACCTGCTCGTCGGGGGTCATCACCCCAATCATCTCGGGCGCGAAGATATACATCACCAAGCCCATAAATGCCATAACACCCATGCCCATGAACACCGTGCGATACGCAAAACTGCGTGCCAACTGGCGGCGTCCCGCACCGATACTCTGCCCGACAAGTGTCGTCGCGGCGTCCCCGATACCGTATCCCGGCATGTAACACAGGCTCTCGGCGGTTATCGCAAGCGTGTTAGCCGCTATCGCAATGTTGCCCAAAGGGGCAACAATCATTGTGCTGACTATCTGCGCCCCGCTCATCATCATGTACTGGGCGCCCATCGGAAGACTTACTTTCGCGGCGTTGCGAAGGTAGTTCCACATCGGCGCGAACGTCCATTTCTCATTCTTCAGGGACAATTCTGGCGACTTGACCGTCGCAAACCATATCAGCATTACACCCGTAACGGCATACGCCAAGGCCGTACCCAACGCCGCACCGGGCACACCCATGCCTGCGCCGGGCACTGTAAGCTCGGTGCCAAACACCGAAACAGGGCGAGTTTCGTAAATAAGGAAGAAATTGAAAACCACGTCGAGCAGGCACATCAGTATGCTCATGAGGCTCGGCACACGCATGTTGCCAGAGCATTTCAGCATGCTCGACGACAATATTCCTATCTGGTAAACAGGCAGGGAAAGGCAATAAATGGTAAAATAAGACGTCGCGTCGCCGCAGATATCAGCCCCTCCGCCCAGCCATACAGGCAGAGGCTTGGCTATGCAGACGCAAATCGTAGTGAGGATAACGGTGAACAAGGCTGTAGCCATAAGTCCCTGGCGGAACACCTGGCGGGCCTTCTCGAAGTCATTTGCGCCTATAAAGTGTGCCGCCTGCACCGAAAAGCCAAGCGCGGCGGCCGACGTCAAGCCGCCGAAAAGCCACGTGGTAGACTCCACGATACCTATCGACGCCGACGCACGGGCTCCCAGCGAACCGACCATCGACGCGTCGATATAGAACATCATGATAGTAGTCAGCTGGGCAAGAATGGACGGAATACTAAGCTGAATTATCAGGTTGAGCTTTTGGTTGCCGCTCATCTCCTGGCCGTTGCGTATCATCGTCAACAGCACATTATCCTTATTACTTGAAAACATGGTGCAAAATTACTACTTTTCGCATAAAAAAACATATACCGACGACAAAAAGAAGCGCTTTATCGACATACCGGCAACCAGGACAGAAGCCAACCATAAGCAGGCAAGAGCCTGACAACCGCGACGAGAACGACCATCACCAGCTCGGCACGGCGGTTTATACAAACGGCCGTGTCGACATCGGCGGCGGTCAGCTGGCGGTCGTTATCGCCAATAAACGGCTTTTCCACATACTCGTTAAAATAATAATGCCCGCCACCAAAACGGCAATCAAGCACGCCGGCGAGCGCCGCTTCGGGATAGCCGCTGTTCGGACTGGCATGCCGGCGGCCATTGAGGGCCACGAACTTAACAAGCTCAGGACGGCCGGCTACAAGCGTCATGAGCAGCGCCGTAAGGCGTGCGGGGATGTAGTTGGCAACGTCATCGAGCCTCGCGGCAAACGTTCCGAAACGTCGGTAACGCTCAGTGCGGTAGCCAATCATCGAGTCGAGCGTGTTAATCATCTTATATGCCACCATGCCGGGCACCCCGAGAAGCAGCAACCAGAATAAAGGCGCCACCACGCCGTCACTCAAATTCTCGGCAAGAGTCTCCAAAGCGGCCTTGCGAACCTCATTATCTGTCAGGCCGGACGTGTCCCTTCCTACTATTCTCGACACCTGGCGGCGCCCCTGTTCGAGCGAAACGTCAAGGGCGGCGAACACTCCGCGCACCTCACGGATAAGCGTTGTGCCGGCCAGGCAATAGAATATCAGCACGGCCTCAACAATCACCGCGATTACAAGTGACAGCCTCCCCGCCAACGACAGCAGCCCTGCGGTCACGGCAAATGCCGCAACCACGAGCACAAACGCAAGCAAAGCGCCCTTCAGCCGCAGCCAAATGCCTTTATTCAGACGGCGTTCGCCTACTGCAATGAGCTTTCCGAACAGGACCACAGGGTGCGGAAGGCGCTCCGGGTCACCGAAAATCTTGTCGGCAATCCAGCCTGCCAATACGGGAATTACGGATATAATGTTCATTTTAAGAAATCCTTTATCGCTTCGATAAGCATGTCGTCGGCACGGCGGTCTTGCGCAGCGACACGGAAATATGACGTGTCAAGCCCGCTAAAGTTTGACGCGTCGCGTATCAGTAGCCCGTAACGCGCCACGAGAAACTCCTTCAGTTCCGCCGCCGTGTGTCCCTCTATGCTTGCCAACATGAAGTTGGTCTTTGTCTGCCTGACGGTTATTCCGTCAATCATTCCAAGCTCACGGTTAAGCCGTTGCGCCTCGGCAAGATATTCGTCAAGCGGCGGTATCACCACTGCACCGCTGCTTACGAGGAACAGTCCCGCCTCTATGGCAAGGGCGTTGACACTCCATGGGCGGCGCAACTGTCTGAGTTCACTTATCGTTTCACGGCACGCCGTAGCGTAGCCGAGCCTCAATCCCGGTATACAGAACCGCTTTGTCATCGAGTGGAGCAGTATAATGTTGCTACGCACGGCAACATCCTTGTCGGCAATCGTCGGTTCATTGGTATAATGTTCGTAGCTCTGGTCTATGACGAAAAGCACGTCCGGCCGCGCGTCAATCTCCGAAAGCAACTCAACGGCAGGCTTTACGCTGCCCGTAGGATTGTTGGGATTACACAGCCAGACGACCTTTCGCCCCGCCGTAGCCAACGTTCCGTCAACAATGCGTGAACCGCAGGCACGGCAGGCGTCGGCATATTCGCTGAACGTAGGCTGCGGAATTATATTTATATGGCCATCAGCGCCCCACCTCATAGCGTTGTTCTGCGCTATGAGGTATATCGCCTCGGTGGCCCCGTTGGTCACTATCACGTTGTCTTCGTCAACGCCCTGTTCCCCGGCAAGTGCCTTTTCGAGCGATATCGGAGCCGGTTCGGGATAGTTGCCGATGACGTCGAGCCGCGCGGCAAGATGCCTTTTCAGGGCGCCGAGGTCGGCATTCTGGCAGATGTTCGAGCTGAAATTTGTCCTGACACGTCCGCCGTAGCTGTACAGGTCGTCGCCATGTCCGTATATCATTGTAGTTGTCGGATTGCGCGGGTTGGTAATACCGCATGATGTTTACAGACCTGCAAAGGTAATATAAACATGCGTAAGTACGTGCATCGGTGTCAGGAAAATCAGCGTATCGTCATTAAACTGCATGTGGCAAAGCCTTTCCGCATAAACAATATTTAACCTTCACCGTTTCGTTTTTCTTGACATTACAAAATCACGAAATAGAAAACGCAAGACCGAAAATGGCAGTAAAAAAGGCGGAAAATCATCTCCGAAAACATGTTTTTCAATCTATTTTATGGTTAATGACGGTCTTTACACTTGTTAAAAGCGACTTTTACCCTTGCCGAAGACGGCCTTTCGTAAGGCAAAAGATGGTCTTTTGGCTTGTAAAAGACCATCTTTCGCATTGCCATTAACGGCCAGTGGCTGTATTATCAATCATAACTCACTGGCTATCAATACATTAACCTCAACGCCGTATTTTGCCGTTTTTTCAGTCAAAAGAGCCCGACTTTGCGCGCGCCGCGGGCCTTCACGGAGGCTTAACGTGATTACAGGATGTTGGCGTGTTAGTATTAATTAACATCAATACTGCGGCCTTTTATGTTCCGCAAGCATTTGTCTACAACTTTTATTGATTTGCGTTGTCTTTCTTGTAAATGTTGATTTTTTCATGTATCTTTGCATGGAGGTAACTTCACACCTTATTTATAATTGCGTGCGCAGGTATGTAATAGCGTCACGCCGACAATCATTTAACTATACATGGACGACGAAATAAAGGAAAGCGAAAGCATAGAGGAACAAAACGAGGACATATTCGACGACGTAAACGACGGGCCGGTGCCCGAAGGCGACGTGTTCAAGCCGGTCAACCGGTTTGACGCTTCGGCCGTGCATCACCTCAGCGGGATGTACCAGAACTGGTTTCTCGATTATGCGTCGTACGTCATCCTCGAGCGCGCCGTGCCTCATATCGAGGACGGACTGAAGCCCGTGCAGCGGCGAATACTGCACTCGATGAAGCGCATGGACGACGGACGCTACAACAAGGTGGCCAACATCGTGGGACACACCATGCAGTTCCACCCCCACGGCGACGCCTCGATTGGCGACGCCTTGGTGCAGCTGGGGCAGAAAGACCTGCTCGTAGAATGCCAGGGTAACTGGGGTAACATCCTCACCGGCGACCGCGCGGCGGCTCCGCGATACATCGAGGCAAGACTGTCGAAGTTCGCCCTTGACGTGGTTTTCAACCCAAAGACAACCGAATGGCAGCTAAGCTACGACGGAAGGAACAAAGAGCCTATCACGCTTCCTGCCAAATTCCCGCTCCTTCTAGCCCAAGGCGCCGAGGGTATAGCCGTGGGCCTGTCGTCGAAAGTCCTGCCGCACAACTTCAACGAGATATGCGACGCCGCCGTAAGCTACCTTCACGGCGAGCCATTCACGCTATATCCCGACTTCCCCACTGGCGGAAGCATTGACGTAAGCAAGTATAACGACGGACAGAGGGGCGGCGTGCTGAAGGTGAGAGCCAAGATAGAGAAGCTCGACAGCAAGACGCTCGTCATCCGTGAGATACCTTACGGCAAGACTACTTCAACGCTTATCGACTCAATCCTGAAGGCTATCGAGAAGGGGAAAATCAAGGCACGCAAGGTAGACGACAACACCGCGGCGCAGGTTGAGATACAAGTGCACCTGGCGCCGGGCGTCTCGTCGGACAAGACTCTTGACGCCCTGTACGCCTTCTCGGACTGCGAGATTAACATATCGCCCAACTGCTGCGTAATCGAGGACGACAAGCCGAAGTTCCTTACGGTAAGCGACGTGCTGCGTTACTCGGTCAACCACACCATGGAACTGCTCCGGAAAGAACTCGAGATACGCAAGAACGAACTGCAGGAACAGCTCCACTTCGCCTCGCTTGAAAAGATATTCATCGAGGAACGCATATACAAGGACCGCAAGTTTGAGCTGGCTCCTGACATGGATGCCGCCTGCGCGCATATCGACGAACGCCTTACGCCGTTCTATCCGCAGTTCATCCGCGAGGTGACCAAGGACGACATACTGCGCCTTATGGACATCAAGATGGCCCGGATACTGAAGTTCAACAAGGACAAGGCCGACGAGATGATGGCCAAGATAAAGGCGGAGATAGAGGAGATTGACTTCAAGCTGGCCCACATGGTAGACGTTACGGCCGACTGGTTTAAGTATCTTAAAGACAAATACGGCGCCGACCATCCACGCCTTACCGAGATAAAGAACTTCGACACGATAGAGGCTACCAAGGTGGTAGAGGCTAACGAGAAGCTATACATCAACCGCAACGAAGGCTTTATCGGCACGGCGCTGAAGAAAGACGAGTTCGTTTGCAACTGCTCGGACATCGACGACATCATCATTTTCTATAAAGACGGAAAGTATAAGGTGGTAAAGGTGGCCGACAAAATATTCGTCGGGAAGAACATCATGCACGTTGCCGTGTTCAAGAAGAACGACCGCCGGACGATATACAACGCCGTTTACCGTGACGGAAAGCTGGGTAAATACTACATGAAAAGGTTTAACGTGACCAGCATTACCCGCGACCGCGAGTACGACCTGACGCAAGGCACGCCAGGTTCGCGCGTGGTTTACTTCACCGCCAACCCCAACGGCGAGGCCGAAATAATCAAGATTACACTCGACCCGGCACCCCGCCTGAAGACGATTTTCAAGGAAAAAGACTTCTCCGAGGTAGCAATCAAGGGGCGTGGAGCCAAAGGCGTGGTGATGACCCGCTTCAACGTACACCGCATTTCGCTGAAGAGCCACGGCCACAGCACGCTCGGCGGGCGCAAGGTTTGGTTCGACCCCGACGTGAAACGCCTCAACTACGACGACCACGGACGCCTGTTGGGCGAGTTTAACGAGGGCGACAGCATTCTCGTTGTTCTCGACAACGGTGACTTCTACCTGTCAAACTTCGACGTAAACAACCACTACGAGGACAACATCAAGGTTATAGAGAAGTACGACGAGCACAAAGTGTGGACGGCAGTGCTCTTCGACGCCGACCAGCAAGGCTATCCCTATCTCAAGCGTTTCCTTATGGAAGGCTCGAAAAGGAAGCAGAACTACATCGGCGAAAACAAGGACAGCCACCTCGTTTGCCTTACAGACGAGCCGTATCCGCGCTTCCGTGTGACCTTCGGAGGCAACGACGAGTTCCGTGAGGCGCAGGAAATCAACGCCGAAGAGTTCGTCGCCGTCAAGGGCTTCAAGGCCAAAGGCAAGCGTATAACGACGTGGACGGTCGACAGGATTGAGGAACTTGAACCGCTGAAACGTGACAACGACGAGGCGGATGACGACATATCCGACGACGGTAAACAGCCCGAGACTTCCCAAAACGAGAATCTTGACCCTGACGCAGGCAAGAGCCAGCAGCAGGTAATAGACGAGATTACGGGCCAGCTAAACCTCTTCGGCGACAACAACGACAACTGAAAATGTCACGAACGACAGCCTATAAGCCAATGAAAGCGTTAAAGATATTCATCGTACAGGCCCTGCTCATACTGCCTGCGGCCATGACCGCGCATGAGGCCGACACCATTCCGAGCGCCAAGGTTATAACCAACGCACAGATGTTGGGCGTAGGCGGCGTGAACATACTTGACACTTACCTGTCGCCAGAGAAATATACGGGAATGGAAGTGCGTTACATTTCGCATACGATACGCCGCCGCGAGGGCGCCAGGTGGTCGCGTATGCTGGTTCACCAGGGCAGTTTCGCGTACGCCGACAACCGCTCGGGCAACGGCAACGAGATATCCGGCATGTACACGTTTACCTACGGCGTGCATTACAACTGGGACCTGATGGGCGGCAAGTTGAACATCATGGCGGGCGGACAGGCCGACATTGACCTCGGATTTCTGTACAACACGCGCAACGGCAACAACCCTGCGCAGGCCCGCCTTGCGCTCAACATATCGCCGAGCGCTGCCGCGGCGTACCGCTTCAGGCTCGGTAACGTACCGCTAAAGGCCCGCTACGAAGTGTCGGCTCCGCTCTTCGGAGTGATGTTCAGCCCTAATTATGGCCAGTCATACTACGAGATTTTCTCGCGCGGCAACTACGACCACAACGTTGTTCCGACAACTATCGCCACAACACCGTCGCTCCGCCAAATGCTGACTCTTGACTTCACGTTAGGCAAGACGACGCTACGCGTTGGCTATCTCGGCGACTTCCGCCAGGCGAAGGTCAACAACCTGAAGTACCACACGTATTCAAACATGTTCCTGATAGGCTTTGTCAGGACATTTAAACTCACCCATATCATCCCATGAAAAAGCTTCTTTACGTCATAATACCGCTCATCCTGGGGCTTGTACAGACGTCATGCGTTGACGAGGAGGAGTACGCCGACAACCCGGAAGGCAACTTCGAGGCGCTTTGGAAAATCATGGACGAGCACTATTGCTTCTTCGATTACAAGAACGAGGAATACGGACTGGACTGGAACCAGGTGTACCTGAAGTACAGCCAACAGATAGACCAGGGCATGACGGACGACCAGCTGTTCGAGGTTTTGGGCAATATGCTCGCCGAACTGCGCGACGGTCACGTCAACATGTACTCCCCGTTCGACAACGCAAGGTACTGGAGCTGGAAGGAAGACTACCCCACCAACTTCAGCGACTCGCTCCTCCGAAAGTATCTCGGCACGGATTACAAGATAGCATCGGGCCTGCAATACCGCAAGCTTGACGACAACATCGGCTACATATACTGTTCTTCGTTCGAGAACGGGATAGGCGACGGCAACCTCGACGAGATGATGTTTTACCTTGCTTCGTGCACAGGACTGATTGTCGACGTGCGCGGCAACGGCGGCGGACAGCTAACGATGGCCGAGAAACTGGCGGCGCGCTTCACCGACGAGAGCATTCACGTAGGCTACATACAGCACAAGACAGGCACCGGGCACAGCGACTTTTCCGAGCCGGAGGAGCAAATCCTGAAGCCGTCGAGCGGCATAAGGTGGCACAAAAAGGTTGTAGTGCTGACCAACCGCGAGGTGTTCAGCGCCGCCAACGAGTTCGTGAAGTACATGAAGTGCTGCCCCAACGTAACCGTAGTGGGCGACAAGACGGGCGGCGGAGCAGGCATGCCGTTCAGCAGCGAAATGCCTAACGGATGGGCGGTAAGGTTCAGCGCATGTCCGATGTACGACAAGGACATGCAGTGTACGGAGTTCGGTATCGAGCCGGACTACAACATCTCACTGACCGACGACGACTTCCTTCGCGGCCGTGACACAATAATTGAATACGCAAGAACGATTATTAATAATTGAGAATGGAGGGTTTAGGATGAAGAACTGCAAGTCAGCGTCAGGCCAATTATGATTACTCTTGCAGACTATGACAACAAAGCAAACCATAATTAGCTTGACGCTGACTTACAGTTCTCCATCATCAATTATAAATTCTCAATTAAACAAGAACCATGATACATATCAGCAACCTATCCATCGGCTACCGCCAACACGGCGGCGACCGCCTTGTGGCTTCAGGCATTGAGGCCAATATTGAGGGCGGACGCCTAACATGCCTGATTGGGGCGAACGGAGCGGGCAAGTCGACGTTGCTAAAAACGCTGGCGGCATTCATCCCCAAACTCGGCGGCAGCATATATATAAAAGGTAAGGAGATATCCGAATATACGCACAAAGAACTGTCACGTACCGTAGGAGTGGTGCTGACGACAAAGCCCGAGGGCGTCAACATGACCGTGAGTGACGTCGTTACGCTCGGCCGCACGCCGTACACGGGATTCTGGGGCATGGCCGGAAGCGACGACAAACACATCGTCAATGAAAGCATGGAGCAGGTTGGAATAACACCTTTGGCCGCCCGCAACGTGTCGACGCTGAGCGACGGCGAGCGCCAGAAGATGATGATAGCCAAGGCTTTGGCACAACAGACGCCAGTGATATTCCTCGACGAGCCTACCGCATACCTCGACTACCCCAGCAAGGTGGAGACAATGCTCCTCCTGATGCGCCTCAGCCACGAGGCGGGCAAGACAATCTTCATGTCAACCCACGACCTCGAGCTGGCCCTGCAGACCGCCGACACGCTATGGCTGATGGCCGGCGACGGCAAGATAAGCATCGGCACGCCCCGCGAACTGGCAGAAAACGGCGCCCTCGCCGCCTTTGTAGAACGCTCGGGAATAACCTTCGACAAGAGCACCTTGCACGTAACGGTAGACAAATCAGTAATCCGCTGACATACAACAACTTACAAAACGCATTCCAAAATGCCGTCTTTTGGCTTCCAAAAGACGGCATTTTGCGTTGTGATTGATGGCCTTTTGCAAGGCGAAAGACGGCATATCGGAACACTGCCGGCAAAGAGTGGCATAAATGTTTATAATATATAAAAAAACTATCTGCTGTAAAATTGGTAAACATTTCGGTAAAAAATATACTTGATTGAAAGTTTTTTCGTTGTAATTTTGCAACGTGAAAAAGTTTAATTAAATATCGTCGGAAATGAAAAAACTGATTTTATTGGCGGCCGTACTGCTCATGGCTATCGGCGCGTCGGCACAATCAAAGGTTTACTTCACGAAAGAAATATCCCCAGAAGCCCTCGTACGCATATACAAGGCACTGGGCAAAGAGGCAAAAGGGCGCGTTGCTGTAAAGATAAGCACGGGCGAGGCCGGCGGCCACAACTACCTGAAGCCTGAGCTGATAGGCAAGCTCGTAAGCGAGGTTAACGGCACGATAGTGGAATGCAACACGGCCTACGCCGGCAAACGGATGAGCTCGGAGGACCACTGGAAAGTGATACGCGACCACGGTTTCGACAAGATTGCCAAGGTGGACATCATGGACGAGGAGGGCGACATGCGCATTCCGGTAAAGGACACGACGCACATCAAGTACGACATCGTAGGCTCCCACCTTGCCAACTACGACTTCATGGTAAACCTCGCGCACTTCAAGGGGCATGCCATGGGCGGCTTTGGCGGCGTATTGAAGAACGCCTCAATCGGCGTTGCGTCGAGCAACGGCAAGTCGTACATACACACGGCGGGCAAGGTACAGAGTCCGGCCGAGCTGTGGAACAACCTGCCCGCACAGGATTATTTCCTCGAAAGCATGGCGTCGGCTGCCCAAGGCGTGCATGAATACATGAAGGGCAACGTGCTGTACATCAACGTCATGAACAACATGAGCGTGGACTGCGACTGCGACAGCCATCCGGCAGACCCCGTACTGAAGGACATGGGCATAATGGCTTCGCTCGACCCGGTGGCCCTCGACAAGGCTTGCCTTGACAAAGTGTTCAACCACCAGTCGACCGAAGGTGATGACGCAAAACCTTTAATCGAGCGCATCAACCGTCAGCACGGAACCCATATAGTTGACTATGCAGAGATAATAGGCCTTGGGAGCAAGGCTTACACTCTCATAGATATAGACAATCAATAACTTCTTCGTCGCATGGCGGCTTGCGGTGAGCGCATGGCCGCCATGCATTACAAAGAGAGACATCCGAAGCTAATGCTTACGATGACATGAGGAACGCTGGGAAAGGCTGTTGAAAAAGCCGTTACACATACTTCACGATAACATATTTTTAAATCTAAAATTCTTGATTCTTAATGAAAAAACTTATTTTTGCAGCAGCTCTTCTCACGGCCGCCGCAGGCCAGGTGCATGCCCAGAGAGACACTACTGCACACACTCTCGACAACGTTGTGGTGACAGGAACACGCAACGTAACTGACATACGCCACCTGCCAATGACCATATCGGTGGTTAACAGGGATAAACTGACGGAGAACCAGCGCGTCAACGTGCTGCCGACATTGTCGGAACAGGTGCCCGGACTGTTTGTCACGGCACGCTCGATGATGGGATACGCCGTCAGCGACGGTGCCGCCGGAGGTATCAGCCTGCGCGGACTCGGCAGCGGCGCGGGGCGCATGATGGTGCTCATCGACGGACATCCGCAATACCAGGGAATATTCGGCCACTCGATAAGCGACTCTTACCAGACGATGATGGCAGACCGAGTGGAAGTACTCAGAGGCCCCGCCTCAATGCTGTACGGCTCTAACGCCATGGGCGGAGTGGTCAATATCGTAACAAGAAGCATGCGCGAGGACGGCGTCAAGACGGACATCAATCTTGGCGCAGGCTCTTACGGAACATTCCAGGGAGAGTTTACCAACCGCATACGCAGCGGCAAATTCTACAGCGTCGTTGCCGGACAGTACGGCCGTAGCGACAACAACCGCCCTTCGATGGGCTTCGAGCAGTACGGCGGATACGCCAAACTGGGCTACGACTTCTCGCCGCACTGGACGGCATACGCCGACGTGAACGTGACGCATTTCAACTCGTCGTACCCCGGAAGCACCTACGAGCCGCTGCTGGGGGCAAGACAGTGGATTACGCGCGGTGTTGCTTCGGCTGTGGTTGAGAACCACTACGGACGCACTTCAGGAGCAGTGAGCGTGTACCACAACTTCGGACGGCATAAAATCAACGACGGATACGCCCCCGGAGAACAGTCTCAGGAAAACTACTTCCTCTCAAACGACGCCCTTACGGGTTTCTCGATATACCAGAGCGCGACGTTCTTCACGGGCAACCGAATAACCGTCGGCCTTGACTACCAGCACATCTACGGCAAGGCATGGAACCGGGTAATCGCCACAGGAGAAGACCTCGACCCGATAGGACACCACCACGAGAACGAGATTGCAGGCTATGTTGACTTCCGCCAAGACCTGTTCCGCTGGCTGACGGTTGACGCTGGAGTGCGTGTTGACCACCACTCTCAGACTGGAACGGAATGGGTGCCACAGGGAGGACTGGTGTTCCGCATGGTGAAAGACGGCGAACTAAAGGCCATGGTGAGCAAAGGCTTCCGCAATCCGACCATCCGCGAGATGTACCTTTGGCGTCCTGCAAATGCCGATTTGCGTCCAGAGCGCATGATGAACTACGAGCTTTCATGGAAACAAAGGCTCTGCGGAGGAGCTTTCTCATACGGTATCAACCTGTTTTACATCAACGGCGACAACATAATACAGACCGCAATGGTAGACAACAGGCCGATGAACGTCAACACGGGAGCCATCGAGAACAGCGGCGTAGAAGCCGAGTTTGCGTGGAAAGCGAACAGATATCTCAGCCTGAACGGCAACTACAGCTTCCTGCACATGCACAACAAGGTGCTAGCGGCGCCAGAACATAAAGCGTATCTTGGCGCCGATTACCACCGCGGACGCTGGATGTTGGCTGGCGGCCTGCAGTACATCGACGGACTGTACACCCAGGTTGACCCCACTGAAATACAAGAGAACTTCCTCCTGTTGAACGTCACTGCCGCATATAAGGCGTTGCCTTGGCTCAACATCTGGGCAAAAGGAGAGAACCTGCTGGCGCAGAAATATGAAATCAACTATGGCTACCCAATGCCAAAAGCGACATTCATGGGTGGCGTGAATATAAACATTTAATTAAGCAGACGAGTTGACAAGTAAACGAGCAGACAAGCAAGTTAGTCCTGCCTGACATGCAAACAAGGCATATCTCCTTGTCACTCGTCACTTGTCTGCTTGTCACTAAAAAACAAAAACTATGAGTATCGGATTTCAAGAAGTACTTGTCCTTGCGTTAATAATCCTGTTGTTGTTCGGCGGAAAGAAGATACCCGAACTGATGAAGGGCCTCGGCAAAGGCGTTAAGAGTTTCAAGGACGGCATGAACGGAAAGCTGGACGACGAACAGGAAGAGCCGAAGAAGAAAGATGAATGACTCTGGTTCGTTGACGTTCTGGGAGCATCTCGACATTCTACGGGGCAGCCTGATACGCATGCTCGTGGCTGCTATAGTGGCGGGAGTTGCGGCGTTTTTGCTTAAGGATTGGTTGTTTGACGTCGTACTTGCGCCGAGCAGTAGCGATTTCATCACATACCGGCTTCTCGGAGTTGAACCGTTCAGGATAGAGTTGGTGAACACCGGGCTTACCGAGCAGTTCATGATACACATGAAAGTGTCGCTCGTTGCCGGCATACTCATCGCCTCGCCGTACATCCTTTACCTGTTGTTCCGCTTCATTTCGCCAGCGTTGTACGACAACGAGCGGCGATATTCGGTGCGGCTTACGGTTGCGGCGTACCTGATGTTTCTCTTCGGAGTGGCCGTCAACTACTTTGTCATCTTTCCGTTGACCGTCCGTTTCCTCGGAACCTACCAAGTCAGCGACGACATCCATAACCTGCTGACCATCAGCTCGTATGTAGACACGCTTGCCATGATGAGCCTCGTGTTCGGCATTGTGTTCGAGATACCGGTCGTAAGCTGGCTTCTTGCACGCTTCGGGTTGCTCAAGAGCGTATGGATGAGCCGTTACCGGCGCCACGCAATAGTTGCAATCGTCATAGTGGCGGCAGTCATCACTCCTACATCCGACGTATTTACACTGTTCATGGTGTCGTTGCCAATCTGGCTGCTGTACGAAGCCAGCGTGCTGATAGTCAGGATTACGGAAAAGAAAAATTGAAAAAGTGAAAGAGTGAAAAGGTGAGAAATACATCAAAAACATTATAATTTTATGCTTAAGAAAATAAGAATTACATTGGCGACAATTGTATTCTTGCTGATTACATTGCTGTTTCTTGATGTCACAGGCACGTTACATTCTTATCTTGGATGGCTCGCCAAGATACAGTTCTGGCCCGCCTTGCTGGCGCTTAACGCAGGAGTTGTGGCGGCTTTGATAATCCTTACGCTTGTCTTCGGCCGAATATATTGCTCTGTAATATGCCCTCTCGGCATAATGCAGGACGTAGTTTCGAACATACATAGCCGCAGGAAGAAGAACAGGTTTACCTATTCAAAAGAGAAACGTTGGTTACGTTACGGCCTGTTGGCGGTATTCATCATAGCCGCCTTAGCCGGGATTAACGTCATAGTGTCGCTCCTTGCGCCTTACAGTTCGTACGGACGCATCGCGAGCAACCTGTTCAAACCGGTTTATGAGGCCGGAAACAACGTGCTTGCAAGCATAGCCGAGAGCGTGGACAGCTACGCTTTCTACAGCGTTGACGTGTGGATTAAGAGCATGCCGACATTCATCATCGCCGTTGTGACGTTCATCATCATCGCCATTCTTGCATGGCGTGGCGGCCGTACATACTGTAACACGATCTGTCCGGTGGGCACTATCCTCAGCTTCTTTGCCCGCTTCTCGTGGTTCAAGGTACGTATTGACGAGGACAAGTGCATTAAATGCGGCCTTTGCACAAAGAACTGCAAAGCCTCTGCGATAGATTTCAAAAACCATAAGATAGACTACAGCCGTTGCGTTGTTTGCGGAGACTGTCTCGGCAAGTGCCATAAAGGCGCGCTGAGTTTTACGAACCAACGAGTCAACAAGCAGACAAGCAGACAAGTGGACAAGCAGACAAGTGGACAAGTCAATAAGCAAACGAGCGTGCAGGCAGACAATATGATAAACAAACAAGCAAATGACAGCAAGGCAAATCTCCTTGTTGACTCGTCACTTGTCAACTTGTCAACTGTCGGAGTACCGACTGATACTGGCCGCCGTTCGTTCCTCCTTGCCGCAGCAATGGCCACTACTGGTGCCGCTTTGGCGCAGGAGAAGAAGAAAGTGGACGGTGGACTGGCAGTAATCGAGGACAAGATAGCCCCCGAAAGACTTACTCCCATCACCCCTCCGGGGTCATTGTCGGCACAACATTTCGCACAGCATTGTACGGCATGCCAGCTATGCGTGTCCAAATGTCCTAACGGTGTGCTGCGTCCGTCGACGGATTTGTCGAAGTTCATGCAGCCAACGATGTCCTACGAGCGTGGATATTGCCGTCCGGAGTGCACAAAATGCAGCGAGGTATGCCCCACCGGCGCCATCAAGCCGATTACACGAGCCGACAAGTCGTCAACGCAGATAGGCCATGCGGTATGGATTAAGAAGAACTGTGTGCCCCTGACTGACGGCGTTGAGTGCGGCAACTGCGCGCGCCATTGCCCTGCCGGGGCGATAACAATGATTCCGTCAGACCCCAAGGACGAGCATTCACCGAAAATACCTGCCGTGAACGAGGCCCGTTGCATAGGCTGCGGAGCGTGCGAGAACTTGTGCCCGGCACGTCCGTTCAGCGCAATCTACGTTGAAGGACACGAGGTGCACAGGGTGATTTAAGTTAAGAATGAAGAATGAAAAGTGAAGAATTCAAATCCAGGTAAACCTTGGTTTTTGATTCATAAAACATAGCTTGTAAATCAACCATTATAAAGGCGTCATGCAAAAGACGGTCTTTCGCACTGTAAAAAGTCGTCTTTGAGCCCCTAAAAGACGGCCTTTTGGAAGCCAAAAGACGGTCTTTTGGAACGCGAAACACAAAGCGTTGATACACAATGGGTTACAAAAGGCAATTTAAAAGATTAAAACATTAGTGGAGGAAGTTGGGAAACGAGGATATGGCCGACGTCAAACAAGGCATTCGTCTTAAACTACTTTAACTCCCTCTAACTACTTTAACTACTGAAAATCATGGCAAAGGAAATATCAAGAAGAAACTTCCTGAAGGCTCTCGGCGGTGGAGCCGTTGCGTCGTCGGCGCTGCTTACGGCGTGCAAGGACGACAAGCAGGGCGCTGCCAAGGCGCAGGAGCCCGAGAAAGGGAAGATGACATACAGGCTAAACCCCAAGACGAAAGAAAAGGTTTCACTGTTAGGCTACGGCATGATGCGCCTTCCCGCCAAGGGAGAGGACAAGGCCTCGGCCCGTGAATTGGAGGAAACGCCTATCGACCAGGACATGGTAAACCGCCAGGTTGACTACGCCATAGAGCACGGAGTGAACTATTTTGACACGTCACCGGCCTATTGCCAGGGCATGTCGGAGCGCGCCACGGGCATCGCCCTGAGCCGTCATAAGCGTTCGGAGTACTTCATCGCGACGAAAATGTCCAACTTCTCGCCCGAGACCCAGACACGGGAAGGCTCAATAGAGATGTTCGAGAACTCGCTGAAAGAGCTTCAGGTTAGCTACATCGACTACCTGTTGCTCCACGGAATAGGCATGGGCAACGATGCGCTTGCCGAGTTCAACCACCGCTATATGGACAACGGCATACTCGACTGGCTCGTCGAGCAGCGCGAGAAAGGGCGCATACGCAACCTCGGTTTCTCGTATCACGGCGACATAAAGATATTCGACATGCTGCTGAAATGGCACGACGAGGCCCGCTATCACTGGGATTTCGCCCAGATAGAGCTGAATTATCTCGACTGGAACTACGCCGACGAGATTAACCCGAGGAACACAGATGCCGTCTACCTGTACGGCGAACTGCACAAGCGCGGCATTCCCGCGGTAATCATGGAGCCGCTGCTCGGCGGACGCCTGGCCAACGTTCCCGACAACATCGTAGCCAAAATGAAAGAGCGCGAGCCGGAAATGAGCGTGGCAAGCTGGGCCTTCCGCTTCGCCGGAACGCCCGAGGGCGTGCTCACAGTGCTGTCGGGCATGACCTACATGGAGCACCTCCGCGAGAACCTATGTACCTATTCGCCACTGAAACCGTTGACGCAGGACGAGGAAAAGTTCCTCACCGACATCGCCAACGACATCTACAACCTCAAGACTATACCGTGCAACGAGTGCAACTACTGTATGCCTTGTCCTTACGGAATAGACATTCCGGCGGTGCTTTCGCACTATAACAAGTGCATAAAGGAGGGCAATCTTCCGAAAGTGGACAAGCAGACAAGTGGACAAGCAGACAAGCAAGATGGACTTGTCAACTCGTCTGCTCGTGCCTCGTCTGCTGAGCTGAGCGAATATCGGCGTGCGCGTAGGGCCTTCCTCGTGGGCTATGACCGCAGCGTTCCTCGCCTCCGCCAGGCCAGCCATTGCATAGGTTGTGGCCAATGCGTGGGCCATTGTCCCCAGCGTATCGACATTCCGAAGGAAATGCAGCGCATAGACAAGTTCGTGGAAACGCTCAAGCAGGACGTGTAATATAAGAATTTAAAGAAGTTAGGGAAGTTAAAGAAGTTATAGCCATTACCTTTGCTGCTTATAATTGGCAAGGCTACAGGCTTTAGCTTCTGGCAAAAGGTTATCCATTATTACCTTTACTGGCTTATAATCGGCAATACACTTGGCTTTAACTTCTAACGAGCGTAGCGAGTGATAACTTCTTCAACTCCTTTAACGACCAAATAAACGATGGACAAAGAACTAAGAAACATGTTGGTTGATGATGGCTGCCGCGGCGTGGTGCGTTCGGTTCAAGGTGAGATTCGGACGTTCGAGCGCCGCGGCGTAGCCGACCTTTTCTGCCTCGTTACCGACGAGCCGGACTTTCTGAGGGGAGCTTCCGTTGCGGACAGGATAATCGGACGCGGCGCAGCACTGCTGCTCGTGAAAGGCGGCGCGGCTGAAGTCTACGCCCAAGTAATCAGCTCCGGAGCCCTTGAAGTTCTCATTCAAGCTGGCATTGAGGTGGAATACGGCCAGCTTGTGGCCAACATCATCAACCGTACAGGCACAGACATATGCCCCGTTGAGAAGCTTACGGCCGACACATCTTCGCCCGACGAGGCTTACGTGATGATAAAACAATTTCTCGAAAACATGAAAGTTAGAAGTTAAAGAATTTATAGAAGTTAAAGAAGTTATAGCCAAATGCCTTGTTATATATGGCTGAAGTAATGGCTTTAACTTCTAACGAGCGCAGCGAGTGATAACTTATTTAAGTTCTATTACTTCAAAAAAGAACAACAATCAACTAAATAACACAACAATGAAAACAACATCATCAACTGCGGTTTACTCTTTGAGTTACCGTGAAAGCAAAACTTACGTGGCAGCGACACTGTTCGTCATAGGTAACATCCTGCTGCCACAGCTATGCCATCTCATGCCGCAAGGCGGCTTAATATGGCTTCCCATCTATTTCTTTACGCTAGTAGCGGCCTATAAATACGGCCTTACGGCAGGTTTGCTCACGGCAATCGTCTCCCCGATTGTCAACAGCTCACTTTTTGGAATGCCGGCAGCGTCAATGCTTCCAATCATTCTTACCAAGTCGGTACTACTCGCCTTGGCTGCTGCTTTCATCGCTTCAAAGGTGCGCCGCGTGGCTCTTTGGGCCGTTGCCCTTGCCGTTTTGGCTTACCAAGGGATAGGAATGATGGCCGAATGGGGCATGACCGGCTCGCTCACGGCTGCCCTTCAGGACATCCGTCTGGGCTGGCCTGGCATGCTGGTGCAGATATTCGGCGGCTTCGCCATTATAAAGTTAATCAAGAAATAATGGCTTTTTAGAAGTTTGTGGCGTAAAAGAAGTTAGGGAAGTTATAGCCAAATGCCTTGTTGATGACAACCAATAAAGGTGATGGCTATAACTTCCCTAACTTCTTTTATTCCCTTTACTTCCTTTACTTACTCTTCTTCCACAACTTTTTCTATACGCCTCAAATGCTTGGCACGGCCCGATATAATCAGCGGAACACGCTCTACAACCACGACTGATGTGTCAAGTCCGAGCGCGTTAGGCTCGTCAATACCGATTTTGCGGATGATGGCGTAGAGGCTCATCAGCAGGTTCTGACGGCGGTCGTGCGAGTCTTCGGGATAATATATGCGGTGAATTATGACAAAACGGAAGTCGCCCGGTATGCCGTTCTTGCGCAATGAAGGGTACGTACTGGTAAGGTCAAGCTTGCCGTCGGCCACAAGGTCCTCAACTATTTGCCGCAAGTAAAGGCTCACACGGGGTTCAATCCTGAATCCGATGCGCATTGTCACGCTGAAAAGAGTATCCTTTACGAGCGGCGTAAAGGTATATTCCAACGTGTCGGGAGTGTCGACGAACTCAAGGTTTAGCAGCCAATAGTGGTCGGCACGCTTGGGTTGCTTGTTTATTATGGAGTAAACCAGCTTGTCATCCACGCTCCCTTCGCCGTGTGAATGGTTTACATATACAAGGTTTGAGGCGTACTTAGGTATTGTATCGTCAGCCTTTATGTCGGATATTATGCCGTAATAGTCGCTCGTCCGTTTAGAAGAAAGATGTCGGCGGCGTATTTTCAGCGCGGCAACCCACACCAACATGATGAAGCACAGCAGTCCGCCGATAAGCAGCGTGAACCAACCGCCCGCCATGAACTTTGACAGATTGGCGGCAAGGAATATCCCTTCAATCACGCAGTAGGCGCCGACAAACGCCAACGCGGCCGCACGTGCCGTACCGCTCATGCGCAGGTAGAACCCCAATAGCAGCGTCGTCATCAGCATGGTGATGGTTATCGCCAGTCCGTAAGCAGCCTCCATGCGCGACGAGTCACGGAAAAGCAGCACCGTAAGCACCACTCCCACGTACATCGTCAGGTTCACCGCCGGTATGAACAGCTGTCCTTTCACGTTTGTGGGGTGCTTGATACGCATGCGTGGCCAGAAGTGCAGGTTCATGGCTTCACTCAATATGGAGAACGAACCGCTGATAAGTGCCTGGCTGGCCACGATTGCCGCCCCCGTGGCCATTACTATAGCGAAGAGCAGCATGTCCTGTGGCACGATGGCATAGAATGGGTTTACGCCAGCAGTTATCCGTCCTGCGTTGGCCAGAATCCACGCTCCCTGCCCGAGATAGTTGAGTATCAGCATTGCCTTTACGAACAGCCAGCTTATCGTTATGTTACGACGGCCGCAATGCCCGAGGTCAGAGTACAGTGCCTCAGCACCCGTCGTACACAAGAATACGGCGCCGAGTATGAAGAACCAGCTGGGCGACTCAACAAGCAAACGCACCGCATAATACGGGTTAAAAGCCTTCAACACCTGCGGACAGGCCGTCAGCGCCGCCGCGCCAGCCACCCCGAGCAGCAGGAACCAGAGCAGCATGAACGTGCCGAAGGTGCGCCCTATATGCTCCGTTCCGAACCTTTGGACGAAGAATATCACAGTGATTATCGCAATCACCACGGGCATTACGGGCAGGTCGGGGCTTATTCCCTCCAGTCCCTCGATAGCAGTAGTCACCGTGATGGCGGGCGTTATCACGCCGTCGGCAAGCAAGGTGCTCGCCCCGATAACGGCTATCACGTAAATCCACCTGCGCCTGTGTCGCCTGAGCAGGGCGTAGAGGGCCAGTATGCCGCCCTCGCCGTTGTTGTCGGCACGCAGCGCGATAAGCACGTATTTTACCGTAGTCTGCAACGTAAGCGTCCATATTATACACGAAAGCGCGCCGAGAATATAGTCTGTGTCGAGCGTCTCGCCGGTGCTTACGATGGCTTTCATCACGTAAAGGGGCGACGTTCCTATGTCGCCGAACACTATCCCGAGTGTCATCAACAGCCCGGCCAACCCGGCCTTACCGGCCGTCGTGGCTGTGGCAGCATGTCTTAAATCAGCCATAAAAGCAATCTTTTTGTCATGTTTATTGTTCTATTTATCTTGAAAACGGGTGCAAATATAGTTTAAATAGTCTGAAACGTACAAAAATTAACACCTTTTATACGACACGAAAAGACCGTAATTTTTGACACAAACATAACCAGTTGATAATCAGCATGTTACCTCAGCCACCACAAAATGCCGCCTTTTAGTCTCCAAAAGACGGCATTTTAGCGTGCGATTGACGGCCTTTTGCCTTGCTGTTTGCCGTCTTTTGCCAACCCGAAAATATGCTACGGCACGACGGCTTGCGGCAAGTTTTATGCAGGATGGTGTCCGTGTGTTGTGTAAAATGTGTAATTTTGCGGTATGAAACGACTTCTTCCGCTCATCATAACGCTTGCGCTCCTTATGCTTTCGTGCGACAGGTACGCCAAGTATGAACCCATGTTTTATCCCATCGACAGCGTTTCGTCTACCCATCCTGACAGCGCCCTGCGCCTGCTTGAGGCATTGAAGCCTAAGATTGAGAACGCTCCGGAGCGCATTAAGGCGTATTACGGCTTGATGGAGACCAAGTATATGCTCAGGTCTGGAGCCAAATTCACCTCCGACAGTACCATCCGTGCAGTGGCGGACTTCTACGAACGCCACGGCGACGACAACCACCGAATGTTCTCCAAACTGCTGCTTGGGTGCGTAAACCGTAGCATGGGCGACAACACCGAGGCCATGCTCAACCTCGAGGCGGCTGCCGCCAGCGCCGACACTACGTCGGACGACTGCCTGTACGTGGTGCTCGGCCAGGTGTACGCCCATCTTTCGCAGGTTTATCTTGACGAGTACATGCCGCGTAACGTCATCCGCGCCTCACGCCTTTGCTACCGATATTCAATGCGTGCGGGCGATACGCTCACGGCGTTGAGCGGCCTTGACCATATATCCAACGCCTACATCTTCATGGGACAGCCCGATTCTGCCCTCGCGGTAACACTCCGCTCATCGCGCCTTTTCCGCGAGAGCGGCTACGTTGAGGCTTCGGCAATATCGCAGGCAAAGCTCATAGAGATATATCTTGACCGTGGCGACACGGCCAATGCGGCGCGCTGCATGACCGTGTTCGACCGCGACTCGCGCGTAATAGGCGTTGATGACAACGTAGAACCCCACTACCAAGGCATTTATTACGTAAAAGCCATCTATTCAGTCAGCACCAACCGCCTTGACTCCGCCGCCTACTGGTTAGGCAAGATACGGCAGATAGACAATCCGTCGCTCAACATCCGCGAGGCGGCGGCATACGTCGCGTGGCAGATATACGACAAGATGGGTGCCAAGGACTCCGCACTGAAATACGCAACGGTGAGCAGTGAACTCTCCGACAGCCTGACAACGGAGATTATGAGAAACACATGCTCGGTTGTGCAAGCGCAGTATGAGCGCGGCAACCTGCGTAGCCAAGTGGCTGACAAGGCCCTCGAGGCCGAACGGATGAAGACCACCGCCCTGGCCGTTGCCCTCGTGCTGCTCGCCGTCTTGTCGACTTCTGTATATATAATAAGGAAAAGACGCGAGGAGATGAGCCGCCGTGAACAGCGCCACAGGCAGGACATCGACGCACTGACACGCGCCCAAACCGACCTGCAACAGCTTCTCACGCTGACTGAAGAGGAACGCGACGCCCTCATAAAAGACAAGCGAGAGGCAATTGAACGCCTGCAAAGCATGGAGACTTTACAGCGTAACGTTGACGCGGCGACCGTGGAAGAGCGTCTTGCCAACGCCGACATTGCCCGCCGTTTCAGGCAGATAGCCGACAATCCCCTCGCCCACCCGACGCCCGAAGAATGGCAGGAACTGCGCTCGATGATAAACTCTGAGGTGCCCGGTTTTTACTCAACGCTGAACAACGGGCACGTTCTGCGCCCCGACGAATACGACCTCTGCATCCTCCTCCGCCTGCATTTCAAGCCATTGGAGATAAGCAACCTCACCGGCATTTCACAGAAAAACGTGTCCGCAATACGCCGAAGACTCTTGCAGAAGGTACTCGGCCACGACGGTAAACCCGCCGAGTTTGATGATTTTATCATAGGGATTGTTAGATAAATTTTGGGGAGTTAACGGACAATAGTTCAGCTCTTGACAGCAAGGCATTTGTCCGTTAACTCCGGCGAACGCAGTGAGCCTAACTCCCGTTAACTCCAGCTAACTCCCTATTCTACAACGCCCTGTTTATGGGCGTTGTAGAATATTGTAGAAAATGGCGGACGATTTTTTACAAGCTGTTTCATGGCGTTTTAATACCTTTGTCGCCGTAAACCAAAACACATACGACGATGAGAAAAATACTTGTTTCATTCCTTTTGCTATCCGTTTGTCTGACGATGAAAGCGCAGACGGCGGCCGACGACTCGCTAAGACTTGACAGTATAGTGCGCACGTTGCCCGAAGTGATGGTCAGCGGAGAGCGTCCTGTGGTGAAAGTAAGGGGCAGCGCGTTGGTGTATGACGTCAACCGGTTGCCAGGAAACACAACTACAGACAACGCATACGACGCCTTGAAGGCGCTGCCCGGCGTCGTGGAGACGGACGGAAGCCTTACCCTTGGCGGGCGGGCGGTGACCGTTATCATGGACGGACAGGTGACAAACCTCAGCCAGGAGCAGCTAACGCAGGTGCTGAAGAGCGTGCCCAAAGACAGGGTTGGCGACGTAGAGGTTATGTATAACGCGCCGGCGAAGTACCAGGTGCGCGGCGCTTGCATCAACATTAACTTCAAACACGAGACCGCCGAGCGGCAAATGCTTACGGGAGAGGTGTTCGGTCTGTATGACCAGAGCCACCACGCGGCGTTCCAGGAGCGTGCTACCGTTGTATATTCGGGCAAGAAACTGACGGCCGACCTTATGTATTCACACGACCACGGCGACTCTTACGGCACACGGGAGATAACAACCCACCACGCCCTCAACGACGGAACAGTGCACGACATACAGTCGTTTGAGCGTACGCTCGGCACCGGACACAACCACAAGTTCCGCCTTTCTGCGGGCTACAACTTCTCGGACAATCACCGCCTTAGCCTAAGTTACTACGGCAACTATGCCACAACGGATAACCGCCAGCGCATGAGCGGCTCGATAACGGGGCGCAACGACCTCGACTCTAAGCCGTGGCTGCACGACGTTTCGCTTGACTATAAACTACCGTTCGGCACGAACGTCGGCGCTGAATACACCTATTATAACAGTCCGCAGACGCAAAGGCTCAGCAGTGTGCTGGCCGACCGCGAAATGAACTACCTCGTAGACAACCGCCAAAAGCTGGATATCTGGCGCGTATATGCCAAGCAGGAGCATACGCTTAAAGGCGGTTGGGGCCTCAACTACGGCGCGTCGTACCTGCGGAGTACGGACAACAGCCGCCAGGAGTATGAGGAGTTGACAAATAGACAAGGGACGAGCAGACAAGGAAATATGCCTTCTTTGTTGTCATCAAGTGACGATACAAATCTCCTTGTCGACTTGTCTGCTCGTTACTTGTCTGCTGAAACTTCACCCCTTGTTGACTTGTCAACTCGTAACTTGTCAACTAAAAAAATCGAGAATACGGTGAATCTGTACGCAGGTTTCAACAAGAATTTCAATAATAAGGTTATCATCGACGCATCGCTTGCAGCCGAATACTACAACAGCACGGCGTGGAACGAATGGAACTGGCTGCCCACCCTGAACGTGACTTACCTGCCGGCGGAGGGCCATGTGCTGCAATTAGGGGTAAGCAGCACGACGAGTTATCCCGAATATTGGGCTGTGCAGGACTTCATAACTTACAGTAACGGCGGCTATGACCAAATCGTTGGCAACCCGGAACTGAAACCTTCGCACGAATACCAGGCAAACCTGACATACGTGTTGAAGAACAAATACGTCTTTACGGGCTGGTTCTCGTACACCGACGACCATTTCATGCAGACACTGTACCAGCGTCCAGACGAGCTGACGGAGACGTTCCGCTGGGTGAACTTCGACTTCCAACAGCAGGCGGGGCTTATGGCGGCGGTTCCGCTGAAGCTCGGCAGCTGGTACAGCGGCAACTTTACGGCCATGGGAATATGGATGAAACATAAGGACAGCGACTTCTACGACATACCCTTCGACCGCTCCAAGCTGCTCGGGATATTCTCGCTGAAAAACGAGTTCACCATATCCAAGAACCCCGAAATAGTCCTTTCGCTCAACGGGCAGGTGCAGACAAAGGCCATACAGGGCAACTACGACCTGCCAGCAGCGGGCCGTGTGGACGCCGCAGTGCAGCTGAGGTTCCTCAAGAACAAGCGCGCCACGCTGAAAGTGTACTGCAACGACATATTCGAGACGTCGCACATTGACCCTTACATCCGCTTCCGTGGGCAGGACTTCAACATGAAGATGTCGAGCTTCCGCCACGTAGGAGTGACCTTCAGCTACGCTTTCGGCAGCTATAAGGAAAAGGAACACAAGGAGGTTGACACCTCACGCTTCATGAAATGACGCTCCGCTTCAGCGTATTCCGTATCTTACTGTAAGTCAGCAAATTACAGACAAGGTTACAAAAGGCCGTCTTTTACAAGCTAAAAGATGGCCTTTTGTTGTGTAAAAGACGGCCTTTCGTAACGTGAAATACGGCCTTTTGCAAACATGGTGGCAAAATATTGAAAAGCATTTCCTTGGTTTTCATTTTGTATTAAGTGTATTTTTTACTATCTTTGTATCCAGTAATATAAAAACTTAAACTGATAAAAACAATGAGCAATGTAAAGTTTTTGCCTGTGTTGGCTGCCGCAATGTACGCCGTTCAGGCTTTGGCTCAGAACCCGATAGTACAGACCGCATACACCGCCGACCCTGCGCCGATGGTGTACAACGGACGTATGTACCTGTACACGAGCCACGACGAGGACGAGTCAACATGGTTTACGATGAACGACTGGAAACTATATTCCACCGAAGACATGGTCAACTGGACCGACCACGGCACGGTGCTGTCCTACAAGACGTTCGGATGGGCGCAAGGAGACGCATGGGCAATGCAGTGCGTTGAGCGCGACGGCAAGTTCTATGCCTACGTGCCGGTAACGATGAAAGGCGGCGGAGGAGCCATCGGCGTGGCCGTAGCCGACAGTCCATACGGCCCATTCCACGACCCGCTGGGCAAGCCTCTTGTGTCGAGCGGGAAGGGAGACATTGACCCTACGGTGATGATTGACGATGACGGACAAGCGTATCTTTACTGGGGAAATCCGTTCTGCTATTACGTAAAACTAAACGAAGACATGATTTCCTATTCGGGAGACATAGCGGCAGTGCCCATGACCGAGGAGGCGTTCGGACGCCGTGAGGGCAACATACCGGAACGCCCGACACTCTACGAGGAAGCCCCTTGGCTGTACAAGCGTGGCGGATGGTACTACCTGTTATGGGCCGGCGGCCCTATACCCGAGCACCTTGGCTATTCAATGAGCCAAAGCCCGACGGGGCCGTGGAAGTATGCCGGCACGCTGATGCCCACCGAAGGAGGCAGCTTTACCAACCATCCAGGCATAATAGACTACAAGGGCTCCACATACTTGTTCTACCATAACGGAGCGTTACCCGGCGGTTCGGGCTTTACGCGGTCGGTATGCGCCGACAAGGTAACCTTCAACGGCGACGGGACCATAAGGCAAATGAAAATGACCGACGGCATACAGGAAGGCCTCTTGCCGCTGAACCCTTACCGCAAGACGGAGGCAGAGACGATGGCTTATTCTGAATGGATGAAGTCAGACGCCAATAACGAAGTAGGAGTATTCGTCAACGCCATGCATGACGGCGCGTACACAAAAGTGAAAGGTGTTGATTTCGGCAGCAAAGGAGCGGCCAAGGTCACGGTACGCATTGGCACGACACACCATAGCGGGGTGACAATGGAAGTCAGGGCGGACGGTATTCAGGGCACGTTGCTGGCCACGCTGGACGTACCGATGACCGGAGGCGACGACCGTTGGGCGCTTGTCACAACCGACGTGGCCGGCATCAAGGGCGTACACGACCTGTACTTCGTATGCAAAGGCAACAAGCCGGGACGCCTGATGTATTTCGACTACTGGATGTTCCATCGCCGGAAATAATACGCATCGCGCAAAAAACAATAATTAAATATGGCGCGCAACACACCACGGGGCGCAAAATGGAAGTTTGTTCATAACGCTTTTATTTTGCGCTTCGCCGTTAAATGTATCATAACCGGATAAAACAGGCTGCGTCTCGGAAATGCTAAATAAAGTTTGTTTCTCGCACTTTTATTTTGCATTTCGCTCAACTTGCACTATCTCTGGATAAAATAGGCTGCGTCTCGGAAATGCTAAATAAAGTTTGTTTCTCGCACTTTTATTTTGCATTTCGCTCAACTTGCACTATCTTTGCAGCCTAAAGGCGTTAAGATGTTATGTTTTCGTATCCTTACGCAGACATTAGTTTTGATTTAATATTAAGCTAACATATATACAAATGGCACAAGAAGATGTTTTTAAGAAAATAGTGTCCCACTGCAAGGAGTATGGTTTCGTATTCCCGAGCAGCGACATTTACGACGGTCTGGCAGCCGTCTACGATTACGGACAGAACGGTGTTGAACTGAAAAACAACATTAAGGAATACTGGTGGAAGAGCATGGTGCTGCTTCACGAGAACATCGTGGGTATCGACTCGGCCATCTTCATGCACCCTACTATATGGAAAGCCAGCGGCCACGTAGACGCTTTCAACGACCCGCTGATAGACAACCGCGACTCGAAAAAACGCTATCGTGCCGACAACCTGATAGAAGACCAGATCGCAAAGTACGACGAGAAAATAGAAAAAGAGGTAGCCAAGGCACGCAAACGCTTCGGCGAGGCTTTCGACGAAGCCAAATTCCGCGAGACCAACCCGCGCGTAATTGAGCACCAGCAGAAGCGCGACGCCCTGCACGAGCGCTACACGAAAGCGATGCAAGGCCCCGACCTTGAAGAACTGAAGCAGATAATCCTTGACGAAGGGATAGTTGACCCCATCAGCGGAACAAAGAACTGGACCGACGTGCGCCAGTTTAACCTGATGTTCTCAACCGAGATGGGCTCGGCCGCCGACGCTACAAACAAAATTTACCTGCGCCCGGAGACGGCACAGGGTATATTCGTGAACTACCTCAACGTGCAGAAGACGGGCCGCATGAAGATACCGTTCGGCATAGCACAGATAGGCAAGGCCTTCAGGAACGAAATTGTAGCACGCCAGTTTATCTTCCGTATGCGCGAGTTCGAGCAGATGGAAATGCAGTTCTTCGTTAAGCCCGGCACCGAGATGGAATGGTTTAATAAATGGAAGGAGCTGCGCATGAAGTGGCACCAGGCACTTGGCTTCGGCGCGGAGAACTACCGCTTCCACGACCACGAGAAGCTGGCCCACTACGCCAATGCAGCTACCGACATCGAATTCCGCATGCCGTTCGGCTTCAAGGAAGTGGAAGGCATACACAGCCGCACCGACTTCGACCTGTCACAACACGAGAAATTCTCGGGCAAGTCAATCAAGTACTTCGACCCGCAGACCAACGAAAGCTACACCCCGTACGACATCGAGACCAGTATCGGAGTAGACCGCATGTTCCTGTCGGTTATGTGCCACTCCTATTGTGAGGAACAGCTCGAGAACGGCGAGACACGTGTTGTACTGAAACTGCCTGCTGCCCTCGCTCCCGTCAAGCTCTGCGTAATGCCTCTGTTGAAGAAAGACGGACTGCCGGAGAAAGCCCGCGAAATAATCAACGACCTGAAGTTCCACTTCAACTGCCAGTACGACGAGAAGGATTCTATCGGCAAACGCTACCGCCGCCAGGACGCAATAGGCACGCCTTACTGCGTAACGGTAGACCACGACACGCTACAAGACAATACCGTGACACTGCGTTTCCGCGACACAATGGAACAGGAACGTGTCAACATAGCCGACCTGCGTGGTATCATCGAAGACAAGGTAAGCATAACGAGCCTGTTAAAAAAATTACAATAAATGAAGAGATACAACATATTAATCCTGCTTCTGGCATTGTTATCGCCACTGGCACTAACGTCGTGCAGCGAAGACGAGAATACCGTAGAGGAATTTCCCGACTGGCAAAACCGCAACGAGACTTCCTTCAACAACATATACGAGCAAGCCAGGGCTAACACGGACGGTAACTGGAAACTGTTTCTGAACTACTCGCTCGAGGATACCATCCCGACAGATACATACGACTACATCGCCGTTGAGGTGCTAACCGAGGGTACGGGCAGCGGTTGCCCCATGTACACCGACTCGGTTCTGGTGAACTACCGTGGACGGCTCATCCCATCGACGTCGTACGCCGACGGCTACGTTTTCGACGAGTCGTATGAAGGAGAGTACAATCCAGCCACGGCAATGCCGGCACAGTTATATGTTGGCGGTGTGGTCGACGGCTTCGCCACGGCCCTTCAGCACATGCACATAGGCGACCATTGGCGTGTATATATCCCATACCAGCTGGGCTACGGAGTATCAGGCACGACATCGATTCCGGGTTATAGCACTCTTATTTTCGACATCGCTCTTATTGCTTACTACCGCGCGGGCGTATCGCCGGGACCTTGGCGTTCGGCAGAAAGCGGATGGATAACCGAATAAAAGGTATATATAACAAGGCAAGAAGCGGAAACATAGAATTATGATTTCCGCTTCTTTCTTTATATTATATCGCCCACATAAGCTTTCATCGTGAAATGTAACCATATAAAATGCAAAAAATTCAAGTACATATACATATTTTGATTTAGGTCAAAAATATGCACTTTCATGGCAAAAAACAGCAAAAAATCTTTGCTGTGTGCGCAAACAGCAGTATCTTTGCATCATCAAAACAAAACAATAGGTGTTAGTTCAATAGGTATTAAGTTATAAGGTAAAGTTAAGATTGCTTTGATACAGGATAACAACCATGCCGTGAGGCATCGTCAAAAGTTTTCATAGGTATACAAGGTAAAAAGGATTGTTTAGGTAACAGATGTTTAAAAACCTGTTTGCTGTGTTTCACAGCAACAGGATTCGGGGGTGGAGAAAGCATTAATACACGACCTCCGATTTTATTTAAGAAAAAGTTTCATAGTTAATGTTGATAATTGTGACGGGAGCCATCGAACGAGGCTTCCGTTTTATTTTTGCACAAAAACGACAACCAACACAGCTGGCAATATACAACCTAATGGCATATAAAAACGCTTATTACACAAAAACTCCGCAATATTCTTGCTTATTCGGCAAAAAGAATGTACCTTTGCAACCGTCTTATGACGGACATTAGTAAATAAAAACTGTCAAATTCTGGTTATAATCAATAACCTGAGAGACATGCGCTTGTGGCGAAATTGGTAGACGCGCCAGACTTAGGATCTGGTGGCTTACGCCGTGTAGGTTCGAGTCCTATCAGGCGCACCCTTGTAAACGTTAAGTGGTTGATTATCAGCTATTTAACGTTTTTATTTTGCTCAAACTCCCCGTCAAATTCCCCGTCTTTGAAATGGTTGGATGTAATTATATGCAAAAGCATAAAATCAGATACCAATGCATATGAGTAAAAACTAATATTTAGTGTTGCATATTTACCGCATTAAATTTTTAACTAATTTCATTTTTGACTATTGTACAACAATCATAAATAATACTAGCCCACATTTTAGCTTTTACTTTAGCTTGGTCTCTATATCGTTCCGCCAAATCTATAGCTTTGCCATTGAAACTGTAACAATTGCATTTTTGTTTTGATCCCAAATCACATTCTGATAATATATTATATATGGGTCGCTTATCTTTTTGTGATTTTTCAACTTTTGTTTCATAGAATGCATATAAAAATGATGATAATTCATATTGTGGTTTATAATTCCAATTTAAAATTGGATTTTCGCTTGTCTTTTCTCCTTCATATAAAATTCCACCGAGAATATATATAAAATCATATTTATTTGTATGTTCAATTAGATTAGATTTATTACGAAAACTTTTATTGCTTATCTCTACATTTTTTTCATCAGCATACCTTAAAATACTATCATCTCCAGATAAAATAGAGAACAAATATTCAAGGACTTTACGATATCTTTTATTATAAACATCATTATTTGAGCACCATATTAAGTCTCGAACAAAGTTGCTTATACCAAGAGTGCATTTATCTGTATTAATAACATGTTGCTCGAACTCGTCTTTATAGGAAGAAGTATCTTCTTGCATTAGTTTATGAATGGCATGTAATATTCCTTCAATTATAAAGTTTAGTACTATTGGGTCATAAAGCTCTTTGCTCTTAGACTTGTTTTTTTTGACTTTAATATCATCAAAAACAGAATTACGTTTTTGCCAAAAATCTTTTGCTTGCTCTCTAAAAGCAAGCGGTATATCAGGATTTGATATTGCTGAGTTAATGAGTATTTTATAATCCGATATGACATCGTTATGTAATTTGATCAATTTAGATACATTCATTTTGGCAAAAGATTCTCTATCTTGATTGATTTTATATGCCTTCATAAGTGAGGGCGAAAATCCATACATAATCTGTTGATATTTTAAGTTATTATTAAAATCAATAGTATGTAAATATTGTTTTAATAAAGAATTCGATTTATTGCTTCTTATTAATGAAATATATACATATAAAGAAAGTTTTATATTATTAACCTCATCAACTTCCTTTATAAATACAGATTTACGGTTTGCTTCATAAGCTTTGTATATTTTATTAAAAGCATTACCATCCACAAATGACAGTGCATTTCGGATTTCAATATCATCCAAGAATTTGAAAGCATAATAAACTTCTTCAGGTGTCAATGGAGGTAAAATCCCTTTTAACTTTTTCAACGATTTTTGAAGCTTAATCGTATCATTTAAACTTATATCTGGTAATCCGTCCGGGTATAATATTTTATATATTGGTTCCAAACATTGAGATGTTATATACATGATTTTTATAGCCGAATTTGTAAGTATTAATTCTTCGGAACTAATATGTAATGTCTTTTTGTTTTTTTCTTTATACAACGTACCTATATAATGAAGGATAGGTAGTGCGTTTTCATCTTTATAGAATTTCTTGCGAAAATTGCTATCACTATTGGTATACATCGACAACAACTCTTCAAGCGCCTTCGCAATAAGATAGTTTTCATTATATTTGCATGGAAGCATTTTTGACATCATATTTATAAATTTCTTTATAACTTCCGATATTTTACGAACATACATAGTCATAAATTTCAATAATATTTAATTTACTAAATAAACTCTCTATTTCTATCTTTTAATCTCAAAAGATACATTCTGAAAAGGATGTCCGGAATATAATATAATCCATTTTCAACTGTCAATAAGTCCAGTTCCATTAGTTTCTTCAATGCAGCCTGCACTGAACTGGCAGACAACAAGGAATATTTACGGACGAAAGCAGCGCTCATTATCTTTTCGGCCTTTCCTTCCGTCGCTATGGCATACAGCAATTCCTTTTGACGTTCCGGAATACGTGACAGCAATAAGCGGTAACCGTCACCTGCCTCCTCCAAAATAGAATCTATCGTTTGGCGAAGTATGGACAATGAACACGTCCCGCCTTCAGCAGTATTTATGAATGCCTCATGGAATGTTTTTTGCATGTAATACGTGTTACCCTCAAATACATCGTACACTTTCATCACGTCATTGCCTTCGACGCTTTTGTCGAATTCGTTGAAAAGTCCGCATACGAAGTTGGTGTAGATTTCCGACTTAATTGGGTGCAGTTCCATTATAGATGTACTATTATAGAAAGGGCGGGCCGATGACAAGAACATTTCCGAGACAAGATGCCTTTCACTGCCTGAAAAGATAAAATACACATTGGACAACTGCTGGATATGCGATCGTAGAAGTGTCTCAACGTTTTTTTCAGGGTATTTCATTATCTGTTGAAACTCGTCGAATGCTACGATACACGGTTTGTCTGCTTGTTCCAAGCAATCGAAAATTTCAGTCAATGTGTATTCTGGCTTGCTTATATCACCCAGCTCAATGTTAAAAGTTGGGGTGTTATTTATTGGGTCAAAACCGAATTTTGCATTTATCGACTTCAATCCTTGTACAAGGACCGTAAACATCTTTTGGCTTCTGCTATGCAATACATCAAATACTTTTTGTCCGAAAACATATGTGAATTCACGTAAACCGGAAGTATGCAATATATCAATGTAGAAAGTATAAAAATTGGCGGTAATTTCAGGCCTATCGTAACAGAAGTTCACCAGCTTTGACTTGCCCATTCTTCTTGGTGACATCAGGCATATGTTACCTCCGTTTGACAAGGTGCGTACAATTTTTGCAGCCTCTTCACGTCTGTCGCAAAAATATTTTTCAGGTATGTTCCCTGTTATGATGAACGGGTTTTTCATTTACAAATTATTTATTGGTGTTTATTATGCAAAGATAATTATTTATTTTGAATAATGCAGGTGACTTTCTTAAATTTTATGATTTTCATAGTATGAAATAAGGTTTTTGTTGAATGATAATTACCGGATTGAAAAACATTGAGATTTTCTACATTTATGGTAAAATCAGGTCTTTAAATACGCCTAATACTCTAATTGTCAGTATTTTACATATTTGTTAGCACTGTGCGTTGAATTCAATGTTGAACAACGTTGATCAATGTTAATCAACCAACGGCGTAAAATCTCAATTCTGCCGAGGTCTATAAAAAAGCATGCACTACCTTTGCCCCGTCGAAGTTGATACGGCAGCCCTGCCTTTATGCCGTTGATACTGGGATATAGTTAAATAAGCGGTAAAAGTACGGTTGGGTATAACCTAAGGCAGGAACGTATGAAGAAACCGCTCAAATATTAATTGATATGGCAAAAGAAAAGATAAGGCCAAGTTCATTGATGATGGTTGATGTCGATGACCTAAGGGAACTCGTCCAATCAGAAATTGAGGGGGTCTTGGCAATGGAAAAAGACGTGAATGCATCGGAAGTGTATCTCACGCATAAAGAAGTGGCGAAAATGCTAGGAGTGTCCACAAACACTTTGTGGCGGTGGAACAAATCAGGCTATCTCTGTAATACTAAGTGTGGACGTAAACCTTTTTACAAGAAGTCTGATATAGACAAACTCATGGGTAACTATGAAAATAAAACAATGTATTAGTCCTTCGACTGTTCACTCAGAGAAGGCAATCGCTTACGTAGCGGCAGGAACCTTATTTAAAATTAAAAAAACAATTTATGATGACAAATGAATTAAAAACAAAAGTTGGAGACTTGTCAAAGTTCACAATTTACGGTGAATCGGATTTACGTTTCAAGGGCTACAGGTTCGCAACGCTAAGGACGAACAGGATTCCGAAAAAGAGCGCCCTTAACAAAAAGAAAAAGTCAATATCAAAGTTCGGGGTCGTATCTCCCTGCATGATTGTAGAAGCAAGGAAATGCCTTAATGAAGGTCTTGAAGTCATAGACGAGGATGGCAGGCAAGTAACACTGGAAACACCGGGAGTTGACAAAATCCTTGTGATAATCGATGGAGGGCACAGGTTTGTTTCAGTGAATGAACTCAACCAAAAAAGGCTCGAAGGGGACAGGATTGAATGCCACTTCACCCTGCCGCTTAACGACAGGATACCTATTTACGAGCTGTTAAGGCAATCCAACATCGTTACAACGCCTTGGGACGGAACAACCTACCTCTCAAGCCTGATAATGGCAAAGGGTGACGCAGCCAAGAACAAGATGCTCGTATGGGTAGAGAAAATGTCGCATGAAGGCGGTGATACGGCTGCCTGGCAATGGGCAAGGCTCGAAAGGAAAGTCCCTACGAAAACACAGCTCATCAAGGCTTCAGGTATTGACGATAAAGCCAATGAAGTTTACACGAAAATCAGTGACGACTCGAACTTTAGCGATGGCAAGCAACTGTACGAGGCTTTCAGGAAGCATTTTAAGGCTAACATATTGGGTTGCAAGTTCTTCCCGGAATGGATTATTGACAAGCGCAACGAACTTATGAGTGCCAAAGACGAAAAGTATGCGTTGGATACGCTCATTGAGTTCGCATCCAAATTTGACCGTGACATGGTTGATGAAATTGAGGGCTTCAAGGGGACTGACCGTGGCAGACTCGTCAAATCAAAGCTCTCCGAACTCTTTGACAGACTGATGGCAATAGACAAGACAACCACTACGAACCCATGATGATGACATTCAATCAATTACGGGAGGGCGGATTCATAGTCTGCCTCCCCCAACACCCCAAGAACATAGACAACGGGGTCATAAACAGGCTTCGTGGCATCCTCAAGTGCTACTGTGGCAACATTGTCCTCCATGCCCATTACGCTTCATGCTGGCTAAAATGCCACAAGGCTAACATAGTGGACGATAACGGCGACATTGTGACCGAATTGGATTGTAACTTAGACAGGAAGCTGGTAATAGCCGGGGACATCAACCTCTATTTTGCACTTAAGGACGAAGGGATGCTTTGTAACGACAATGTGTTCGTGGAAACTTGCAATATCACTGTTGGAAATTGGCAAAAACAATTAAAACAAAGCGGATATGAAGAATAGAATTCTTAACGGCATAATAAACTCGTTGCATCCAAAGCCAAACGCATTCAAGGGCAAAAGTGCGGAATACCACATCGTGTGCAACGAGATAAACCAAGCCGCCATGAACTCCGGCCATCCATTCGTTTACTTCGACGGGAACATGTGCCTGTTTACCGGCCTTCATTGGGAACGTATAGAGGAGCATGAACTCAAGGTCTTCATGAAGTATGCCTTCGCCAAACTTTGCGGGGACTATTGCCTTGCTTCAAGGAAGGAGACTGTTAACGGATTGGCCGCCCAAATGCCATACACAGCCATGATGCTTAACGTGAAACAGGCCACCGGAAAGATAAACTTCATGAACGGCACGCTGGACTTGGGGACGATGAAACTCGGTGGGCACAACTGGCAGGACTATTTCAGGTACGTGCTACCCTACGGCTATTCCGCAAGTGCCCAATGTCCCATGTTCTTCAGTTACCTAAACGAGGTCGTGCCGGAAAAAGAGTGCAGGATGGTTTTGGCGGAGTACATAGGCTGGCTCTTCATGCCAAACCTAAAGCTGGAGAAAGTGCTCTTCCTTTACGGGTCGGGATGCAACGGTAAGTCGGTTTTCGTAGACATCATCGAGGCTTTGGTGGGAAAAGGCAACATATCCCACGAGTCATTGTCCGACCTTTGCGGCGAGTACGGGGCAAACAGCAGGTCTAATCTTGCGGGGAAACTCCTCAACACCTGCTCAGATGTAGCACCCAACGCTTTTGCAGGTGACTTGTTCAAGCGTATAGCGAGCGGAGAGCCTATCAGCACGAAGATACTCTACAAGGACGTGGCCACCTTGACAGACTATGCAAGGATGATGTTCTGCCTTAACGAGCTGCCAAGAACTAAGGACAACTCCAACGGTTTCTTCAGGCGTTTCCTCATAGCCCCGTTCAACGTCCGCATCCCTAAGAGCAGGATAGACCCGGACTTGGCCAGGAAAATCACTAGCGCCGAACTTCCCGGGATAATGAACTGGGTGCTGCAAGGATGGGCAAGGCTGGCCAAGAACAGGCGCTTCACCGATTCCCCGATGATGGACAAGGCCCTGTACGACTACAGGACAAGGAACTCCAAGGCAAGGAGCAAGCTATTGTTGCCTCCATTCGTTTAACATTCCGGAGGACACATCCGGCGTCCTCCCATAAAAAATCCCTGGTATGTTTAAAGTAGATATTAGGGCGAGGATAAGGCCACCACCTGTCCTTGCAAGCCACCATTATGTCCTTGTACTTCCAAGAGTACATGAATGTAACTAATTGAGGATAAAGTATTTAGTACAAAAACAATTAAACAAATAGAACGATTATGAAAAAAGAACATTTATTCAAGTCGCAATTTAACAGTTTCCCAGGCAGCCAAAACAACAAGACGACGGTGAAAAGACGCAAATACCCGGTAAGTTCCAAAACGGAATACAATTCAATGAGCGAGGTCGTGGAGGAATACAAAAGCAACTATAAGACACTAATGGCAAATATTAGAGACATAGTACGCAGCAATCCTGAAGATTTTGATTTTCAGAGTATGACAGATGCAGACTCATTCATTGCTGTCAGTATTCCTATAGATATGGGTGATGATTATGTTGCATATGTCTGTACAGTCGTTCCGGAACATAAAGGCAGCGTGTTCATGATTCCAATAAAGCACTTTCGTCTTAAAGGTGGCAGGCTTCAAAACGGGTTGGGATACATCGCACCTGAAAGTATTGGTTATGAAAGTCCGGCTGTTTTCACTGATGTTTTTTTGCAAAAAATGTACAGTTTGGCGGATATAGGAGAAGGTTACTTTTTCTTCTGGTCATGCCGAACAGGTATGTCTTCCGTTTATGGTAATAATGTCCGTTGGCTGTTCGAACAAGGAATGGCTATCGGGCAAGTGTTTGATGGTTTTTACTATTTCGATGAGTTTACGGATACGATAAAATTTCCGATGATGGATTTGACTGACGAGGAAATCAAAAACCTTGAGATGAAGATGTGGAAATTGTAAACGGTTTGAAATCCACTTGACCTGACTCTAACTGCCTCTCCCTGTCATTCTCCGGACAAGCATGATGGGGAGGGGTTTCAATTCACGGCCTTTTGCATTGTGATTAGCCGTCTTTTGAGTGGCGATTGATGGCCTTTTAAAAACCAATTGGCGGTCTTTTGCAAAGCGTGAAAATAAGACAAGTAAAACAACGGATAATCAACGACAAGAACGAATGTATATGGCATCGGTAAGGATAAAGTTTCGCCCATCAACGGTAGAGGGCAAGGAAGGAACTTTGTATTTTCAGATTATACACAAGAGGGTGGCGAGGACTGTCTTCACCGATTGCCGTGTATTTACGTCTGAGTGGGACAACGTTTCTTCGTCTGTAATAACCGTAGGTACGGAAGAAAGGAAAGCGTATCTTGAAATGGTGGCCTCAAAGTTGAAATGGAGCTTGGAGCGGTTTACCAAGATTATAGCCGGGAAGGAGAAAGAAAAGGCGGACTACACTGTTGACGATATAGTTTCGGAATACAACAGGCAACCGGATTGTCCTACATTCTTCACCTTCATACGCTCGATGATTGCAAAAAAGACGGCTGCAAAGAGGGACGGCACCGCAAAGACATACCGTGATTCGTTGGCCAGTTTTTCCTCTTTCAGGAACGGTAAGGATATAACATTCTATGACCTCAATGAAGACGTGATAAACCAATACGAGGCATGGATGAAGAATAAGGGGCTGAAAAGGAACTCATCTTCGTGCTACCTTAGAACATTTAAAACCTTGTACTTGAAAGCTGTAGATATGGGATTGACCGATGACAGGGATATTTTCAGACATGTGTTCACGGGATTTGCTACAACAACCAAGCGTGCCATATCAATCGACGCGATAAAGGCAATAAGGAAACTCAAATTCAAGGACGGCTCTCCTCTTGCTTTTGCCTGTGATATGTTCATGTTGAGCTTGTACTTGCAGGGAATGTCTTTCGTTGATATTGCCTACCTAAAAAAGTCAGACATAAGGAACGGGCAACTGCAATACTCACGCAAGAAGACAGGACAGACACTAACGATAAGTTGGGAAAAGCCGATGCAGGAGATAGTGGACGCCTACTCACACCTTACGAAAGACACACCTTATCTATTGCCTATAATAACAAAGCAGGACGGAACGGAAAGGAAACAATACGAGAGAATGGAGCACAACGTCAACCGCAACCTGAAGAAAATAGGCGAAATGGCTGGGCTTCATGTACCGCTTACAACCTACGTGGCAAGGCATTCGTGGGCTTCAATCATGAGGGACATGGGTAACGACATAACAGTGGTAAGCAAAGGACTGGGCCACGACGACATAAAGACAACACAAATATACCTCTCGACCATAGACAACTCTACCGTAATGAAGGCCAACAAGCGGTTTCTCAGCAGGATTTTGAAGTGAAAAAACGGTTGGAAATGTTTGACTAACGTGGAGGTTTCATAAGTATGAAGCGGTGTTTTGCTGTAAAGTGTTTAATATCAACACGTTAGTTTATGGCTTGCTGGTTTTTAGTCAAACAATGTGCGTTTTAGTCCAACACAAAAGAAAATTTTTCATCAAAAAAGTCCTCCGAAAGTGCCGTAAATCCGCTGTTTTTCGTAACTTTGCAGGCGAGTGGAGGTTTTATACTTATGCAACGGTGATATATCCTCCATAGGAACAAGAACTAAATTAAGGAAACAACAAGGAATTTTGTGGTATGGAAATGAGAAAAATGAAGCCTGCAACGCTTTGTTCGTCACGCCACATAACAACGGTAGGTAATCGCCGCTGAGTTTCGTCCGGGATACCCTCCGTTACGCCTGAAAGATAATGCGATAAAGCCAAATGGGAACAGGAAGCTTTACACTGTCATTCATCTTGAAAAGGTATTTGGGAACTTTCATGCGATTGTCATGAAGGGAACGTGGAGAACGTGCTTTCCGCAAGGCCTTTGATTACGGTTTCCTATATTATCCTGCTCTTTAAACTCCGACCTTACTTTCCTTGCTTTCATGAAGGACAAGCTTAACAACGTAGACTTCCGCTGGTATATCGTCCGTACCAGGCCCCACCGTGAAAAAGCTACCGTGGAACTTCTTGAGAAATACAAGGCGGAGAACAGCAACATCCTTGAAATATACGCCCCTGACCGTACTACCGTAGATGTCGGTTTAGGCAAGGAAATAAAGAAAGGCCCGTTATTCTCTGGTTTTGTATTCGTCTTGGCTACACAGAAAGCACTGGCGGATTTCCTCGGACGCTATTCAATGGAGGAGTTCATTCAGTACGAAAGAAAGACGGAAGACGGAAAGAAAGCGTCGATGAGCGTAATTCCTGAAGACCAGATGAGGCAGCTTAAGGATTACAACGAGAACTACCCCGATACTGCAATACCCCTTGAACGCCCTTATACGGACTATGCTTTCAATCCCAAAACAAACGAACCTAATGACATTGTAAAAGTAATCGATGGCCCACTTGCAGGAACTGAAGGATACATCACCAAGTTCAGGAGGGACAAAAGACTTGTATATCATTTGAAAGGACTTGACAGGGCTGTATCAATCCCCAACATTTGGAACTTTCATGTAGTAAGGGTTCATAATGCCGAGGGTGATAAGCAAACATTAGGGACAATCAAGGAAAGGGCTGTTGATTTGTTGATAGGTATAATTCAAGGTTGCGGTTATGGGGACAAGACGCTTCCTATGCTCTATGAATTTATCGAAGAACTTACAATAAAGCCCTCATTGGTTGATTTTTGCAAAAGTTTGTATAATAAAGGGCACAAAGAGTTAAGCCAAAGGTTTGCTAAACTTGATACGAAGAACGCCGAACTGATATTGAACTTAATCCGTTACGAGAAAGACAATCCAGGTTATGTGAAAGCCAACTGGGAAAAGCTCATAGTCAGGCCATTCCTCACCCCTACTCCCGGTGCTCAAATGAATGAAGGTCAAGACGAGGCTGAACTTAAACATACCAACTTCACCGAGATAATAAGGAAAGTAGATATAACGGAGCAGGTATATTATCCAAGTAAGGAGGATGAGAATATAATCACCACCACTTATTATGCCCACGTTGGAATAATACAAGACAAGGACAAAGAAAGTTTTACCCTCTTTGCAAACTGGGATTATTTTCTGGGCGAGTATTTTATGACGGCTGGTAAGGCAAACGAGAAATTGGTGAAAGGAATAAAAATACAAGCGACGAACAACCCTGAAAATCCTGAAAGTAAGGAAAAGTTGATAGAGTCGTTCCACAATTATTCACCCTCCTTATATAATGTCCTCACAAACGAAAATTCAAATGTAAAACCAATACAAAACTTCTATATAGCAAAAGAACGGTTAAACGTAATGGCAATAACTGTAAAATCAGAAGAAAATATCAACGAAGCGAAAGATGAACTAATAAAAACCTGCACCGACATCTGTAAGGAAATCAACACCACTACCCACCTTGCTATCTGGAGAAGGTATCTTAGGACTGTTTGGCTGCATATATAAAAAAGGTGGAAAGGTGAGGACGTGAAAAGGGAAAAATGAAGTTAAGGAGGCAAGACAGTGAAAAAGCGGCATAATAACCAATCTTCAAATATAACCATAACTTCTGAAGACATATTCAAGAAAAGGTGGCAGAAACTTCATCACCCGACCATGAATGTAGATGGTGATGTGGCTTTTTATTACGGTGTCTACAAGCAATTCCATGACATCGCAAAAGGAAGTGCCAGGAATATGAACGAATACTACCTGCTCCAATTGGTTTTGCTTGTCGAAAATACAGTGTCCGTCGATATTGATTCCTCTTATAGCGTAATTTACAGAAGTTTGGGCAACATGGCTTTTTATTGGTGTGACAAGTTGGATCTATCAACAAAAGACACTAACCTTCTTTATAATGCCTTTACCCAAGCCGTAGCCGATGCACCAGAAAGCAGCCTGAAACAATGGATAAAGGAATGTGTTTTGTCAGGTGATTTCCAAAGGCTTAAGGATGTCGCTTTGTATTTCGCCATTCAAGACAAGACAATAAGGAGAGTATATCCCAACCTACAATACAGAAAAGACGCATTCCTTGAACTTGCCGGTGGTGACATGAAAAAGGCAAAAGAAATGCTTGAATCCGACTTGGCTTTCAATTGGCATGACAAGGAAGGCTGTACATTACTTTCAAGAATATCGGAGAGTTTCAAGATGGATGAAGACGGAAGGGAAGTGATATCAAACCTTAAAACTGTCCAGCCCATGCAGTTAGATTCATACCTGCCGTTTGAAAGCAAAGATGACGGATATACAGTTACGGTAATGAAAAAGGACAATACCACCATTGATGTCATATTTCCTGTCCGAGTTTCAAAGAAGAAGATTGAGGATATGTGTTTTGTCGGTCAGCTTGTTACATATCTCGGGAAAACATACGTCAATGGTCCTGTAACTTGGATGGGAACTGATGCATTCGATTTATGGGACAGCGATATTTTCTGGGGCAGCATACATGAAGATGAGAAAGAGGATTCTAAACATAAGTTCTTCACCACAAAGTTCGGAAATAAATACACCATGTACCAAGATATTTACGGTGAATTTGAGAAGGACATAAACGGTTTCTATGCAGACGAGCCGAATATTCTTGACTTCCTGAACTTCTTAGGTGAAATATCGGAACGGAGTATAAGCAGTGAAAAGAAACTGGGATAACCCTGACTCTTCAAATACAGATAGGCAAACGATGTACATGAAAATACATTGACAGAATTATTATAATAGTTAAAAACCGAGTCGCAAATGGTCAATGTTTTTTATGACTAATTCAATAAGTATCTGAACAAGGAAAATAAAGTAAGGCTAGATTGTTTAGGAGTGTCATGTTATTTTATAAACGACGTATGTATCAAATTGAGAACTTGTATGTTTTTCAAAAAGCACAAAAATGAAGAAACTTTGCGGACACTAGAGCTAAAATATGTTTTTTTAGTGAATGTATATAAGGATGAAATGGAACGTAAGCGATATTTAGAAAAGAAAGCAACCTTAATAATTACTTCATTAGCAATTATCGGAACTATTGAAGTTTGTTTTATTGGATTATTGTTTGGTTCAGGTAAACAAATCGGATTAATGAATTCAATTTTTTTATGTTGGATATTTCTTTGTCTATGTATATCAATGTATTATTCAAATAAAGTAAGTAGTATACAAGGATTCCAAAAACCGTATATCGAAGATATGAATGATATCTCTTCAAAACTACAGTATTATGTTATGATGATAAAAAGATTTGAATATTATATCATAAACAATTCTACTGTCATTAATAAAAAAGTAAAATACCTAAATAATTCGCAATATTGGTTTAATGCTATTATTGTGACAATGCCCATATTCCTATTATTTCTATTAATAAATTTATTAGTTCCAAACAACAATAAGCCAACAAATATTTATAACGAATTAGTAATAAGTGTATTGGGCATATTCATAAGTTTATTGCTACCTTATCGAAGTCAAATTTCAAGAATGCATGAAAAGCAAAATAAAGCATGACATTATTAAAATTATTTACCTAAGCAAACTAATTGTAGATATTTATGATACAAATCACAGATAGGTCTAAATGTTGTGGCTGTAACGCATGTGGCGACGTATGTACTCACGGTGCCATTACTTTTAAGACGGATATTGAAGGATTCTGGTATCCTATCGTGGACAAAACAAAATGCGTGGAATGCGGACTTTGTGAAAGAGCCTGCCCGGAACTGCATATTGATGAATTAAAGAAGAATGACAACAATCCTCCTGTAACAATAGCTGCGATAAACAAGAATTTGGCAATACGTTGGGACAGTACTTCCGGCGGAGCATTTTCTGCATTGGCTGACAGTATGTATGAACAAGGTGGGTATGTTGGCGGAGCTATTTATAATGAAAATTTTCTGGTTCACAACTTCATCTCTAACAATCCTGACGATTTACCACGGTTAAGAAGCTCAAAATATTTACAAAGCAATGCTGAGGGACTTTATAAAAATATAAGGGATTTGTTAAGGAGCGGAGAAAAAGTGTTGGCATGTGGAACCCCTTGTCAAATGGCAGCCATTCGTTCTTTCCTGCGTAAGGACTATGATAATCTCATCATTGTTGATTTTATTTGCAGGGGAGTAAATTCGCCGAAAGTATACAGGAAATACCTTGATTCCTTGGAAAGTAAATATGGAGGTAAGGTTGTCTACGTTAAAGCCAAAAATAAAGAATTGGGCTGGCGAAGCCTTACCCGTAAGGTTGTATTTGACAATGGTAAAGTGTATTACGGGGTAAAGATGGACGATGATTTTAGGAGAGGTTATCATACAAACGTATTTTGTAGACCGTCATGTTATGTGTGCCAATATAAAGGATTTCCACGTATTGCAGATATAACCATTGCTGATTATTGGGGGATAGAGAATGTTGACCCAAACCTTGATAATAATATCGGAACATCGATGATTTTGTTGAATTCCAAGAAAGGTGAAAAGTATTTTGAACTGGTAAAAGACAAATTAGAATGGGAATACACAAAATTTGAAAGTGTTTTACCTGGAAACATTGCATTGACAAAACCAATAGGACAAGCAAAAATAGACCGTAAACAGTTTTTTGAAGACCTGGATAAAGGTACGTTTGATGATGTTGTCCAAAAATATTTTCCCTTAAAGGCTAATACTGACGTATCTTTTAAACAAAAGCTGAAGAGCATATTAAAACCTTATTACCATTTGTACCAGTATTTAGGTTTTTCACTAAAATCATATATCAATTTTTTTAAGCTTAATTATAGAAATAATACGGAAAGTGATTGGAAGTCAGAAAATATAATATACACTATGCCAAGTACGACTTTTGACATTCATCCTTCCGCAAAAATTATAATAAAGGCACCGTTCTTGTATGGCAACAACCCGGTCAAGGGAATGCGTATGCCGACATGTTTAAGGATGGAGGCTGGTACAACCCTTGAAATACACGACGGGCCATTGACCCGTTATGGAACAATGCCATACAATCTTCGTTATGGCGCATATATAGAAGTCGTAAACGGAGGAAAATTGACAATCGGTCAAGGTGCGGCAAACGTAGGTCTTACAATAATGTGTGCCAAGGAAGTGACAATAGGTAATGGAGTTCGTATTGGAAGAAATGTATCAATAAGGGATTGGAACGGGCCTCATGTTATAATCAATGACCACTACCGCAATCATGCTCCTGTGCATATAGAAAATCATGTTTGGCTTTGTACTGGATGTTCAATAATGCCAGGTGTAACTGTAGGTGAAGGCTCAGTTGTCGCTGCAAACGCAACAGTAACAAAAAATGTACCACCACATAGTCTTGTTGGTGGCTCACCCGCGAAGGTTTTAAAAGAAAACATCAAATGGTATTAACAATAAGATTGTCTAAGTATGGAAAATATACAATTAAATTCTGATAATATAAGTATCCCTGTTTTATGTTATGGTCCAGGAATGTTATCACGTAATTTACATGTCAGCAACACCTTTTTAGGAAAATTAAAATATAAGTTTGCTTTAAAAAAATTAGAATATAATTACTATAAAGCAATATGTGATGCTATAGGCTTGGGATATAGATTTATTGATTATTCTGCTGCTTATGGGCGTGAAGATTTGTTAAACAAAGCCATAAAGTCATCTGGTGTAGACAGAAAAGACTTGTTCTTAACTACCCGCATTTCAAACCAAGCCCAATACGCAAATGAAGTGAGAAAAGAGTTTTTCACATCTTTGAAAAAGTATGGGACTGAATATATTGATATTTTAATGTTTCATTGGCCAGTAAAAGACCATTTCATTTCAACATGGGAAGAAATGATAAGGCTAAAAGAAGATGGTTATTGCAAATCAATCGGTGTAGCTAACTGCAACATCCACCATATAAATGAAATAATAAAACAATTTGGAGTTATTCCAGCTATAAATCAAGTGGAAATACATCCTTTATTTACCCAAAAAGAGTTGGTCAGATATTGTCAAAATAATGGGATTGTTGTTGAAGCATATACACCATTAGCAAGATTTGATGAAAGGATGATACGTTTGCCATTACTAAAAAAAATCTCGGCAAAATATGGAAAAAGTATAGCACAAATTATATTGAGGTGGCACATTCAGAACAAAATTATTCCTGTTTTCAGATCTATGAATAAAAAAAGAATGGAAGAAAATTTGGGTGTTTTTGATTTTAATTTGTCATTGCAAGAAATGCAGTTGATAGATGGAATAAATATTAATTCACGTCTTAGATACGATCCTGATAATTGTGATTTTACAATATTATAATTCAAAAACTATGGCTATAACTGTTAATAATAGGCCTAATATTATAGATTGGGCAAAATCTATAGGTATGTGCTGCGTCATATCTGGACATTTTGTCTACTATTTTAACATTCCTTACCCCCCAGAATGATTCTTTGGAATGGAATTGGGCACATTTTGTGACATTATTTCATATGCCATTGTTTTTTGTAATATCAGGTATGTTATTTAGAAAAAAAGAGAATCAAAAATCCGAAATAAAGAAAGCAGTAAATACATTATTATTACCTTACATTTTAATCAGTATAATAGTTATGAGTATTTACATCTTTATTTGGGGATTCAATGACAAAAATGTAAATATATTGCAATTTGTGGCGGGAATTATTTGTGGAGGAGACTTATATGGTAAAGCAAATATTTATCCAGTAGGTCCAATATGGTTTTTATACTGCTTGTTTTTTATTAAGGTTATATATGCATATGTATACGATAAGAAAAAAATTATCTTTACACTCATGCTAATTTCAATATCAGTTATTGTTATTAACAAAAATTTCCTTCCGTTTAGGATAGATTCTTCATTTGTCGGCTTTTTATTTTTTAGTATTGGCTTTCTTTTAAAAAAAATGTGGTTTAGACTTTTGAATCACTACTGTCCCGTAAAAGTGGATAAATAGTTCTTTGAAATTATTGAAACATAGTCAATTACACGGTTTTTTGAAATGAAACGGACTTGATTTTGCAACTTTGCA
>ERZ857521.220-NODE-220-length-91459-cov-10.295961_pt1 | contig 91459 bp, 66 predicted proteins | sample MGYA00519701_ERZ857521 | MGnify/ENA primary metagenome ERZ857521 (study PRJEB31778, sample SAMEA3449346) | human gut metagenome | biome: human gut; feature: human-associated habitat; material: faeces | place: United Kingdom | collected 2010/2012 ...
ACAGAATCGTCATAAGCAAGGACTAAATCAGACAATCGAAAAATTATCTGCGGATTTTAGGTTATAGTTAATTCCTTTATATATTTTTCTCATTTACCAACATGTAATAAAGCAGTGCCCAGTCCTGGTCGTTGGCGTATGCATCGGCATAATGGGCTGGCTCATCGTTGACACGGCGAGGGAAGACGAAAGCACAGGTGGCACTACCGTCCTCACGGAAGAGCGAGAGGTTACCACGCACAATATTCTCGGCACGCTGTTGATAGTCCTGAATGCCCGTAGCCTTGGCATAGTAGTGATAGGCGGCAGCGGTGATACAGCTCCAATATTGGGGATAGACATCGCCGTAGGTCTGACGCTTGCCGAACCAATATCCGTCCCAGTGACGGATGGCTATCTCGTGCTGATGGTAGTTGGGCTGCCGTGCGCTGAGTGCTCCAAGTGCAGGCATCATACCTTGTGCTGCCTTGAGATATTTCTGTTCTTTTGTCGCTAAATATACTTCGCATAGGAACTGCACAGCAGGAGCGATGATACTTTGCTCGTAGTTTACCTCGAAGCTTGGGAAGTTCAGACCGTTCTTTACGAAAATATCCGCTGTGGCTTTGAAGTCCTGAAGAAGCATGTCGCGTTCGAAAGTCAGTCCCGTCTGTTGCAATGCCTGCAGACCTGTCGTTACGGGATAGTCGATGCAATAGAAGCCATATCCGAACTGACGATAGAGCGACTGCAAGGTAGCATAGCCGTCACGTGCATACTGCGCCTCGCCAGTCAGCATAGCCATGCGGAAATAGAAGTCAGCTACCCAGGCATAGTTGTAGCCTCGGTTCTTGCCGCCATTGACGTTTGATTTTGTCCGATAGTCGGGATATTGCAGCCGCTCGCGTACGAACTTAGCATAGCGTTCCAAGGCAGATAGCAATTTCTCATTTCTACTTTCTTCTTTTTCAATTAGGCCGTATGCCGCAAGCGCTATACCTATTCCCAAGCGTTCACGACCTTCACTGAGGTCGCTGCGTCCCTGGTCGTTGGTCAGTATCGAGTCACCCTCATTGTCGAAAATCATAAAGGCTCCGTAGCGAGAGTCGGATTTGTCCTGCATCTGCTGTCGTTCGAGGATGAAGCGAATGCGCTTCTCAATCAACTTTTGTTCGTCACTGATGCCTAACAGAAGGGCGTGAGTACCTTTGTATTCAATATCTATGTCGCCCGTTGCCGTTATCTTCCGTCTGACCGTCTTCGTACCTCTACTGGTGGCGAAATCGACCTTGGCTGTCTCGCCTACGGCATAGACATATTTCTCGCTCCTGACCACCGTGCCGCCTCGTCTGAGCAGTTGCTGGTCGAAGTCGCCGCCCTGATGGGTAAAGATGCGCCACGTCAGGCGGTAGCTCTGGCCGGGCTTCAGCATCATGTCAGGCGGACAAAGGGCAAGGACGCCACGGAAGTTTGACATACCCTTCTTTTGTCCGCGCTCCCATACGTCATAGTCGGTAATTTCGCCCTCGGTGACCATCAGTCCAAGGTGCGGGCCCACACCGTTCATCCGCAAAGCGTTTACCCATGCACCGCGTCCGTTGGCATTGATATGTGCGTTGCAGCGTTGCGTCATGCAGGTCTTGGCATCGGGATAGTTGTCGTTAAACGGCGTGTAGATGCCGACGTTCTTCAGCGACACCTTGCGCTTCGACGTGTTTGTGAAGGTATATGTCTCGACGATGTCGCTGCCGTCCTGCCGACGTTCTGTATTGACGGCAATTTCTCCGTCGGCTTCATAGTAGGTCTTGCCCCACTGGTACTGACTGGTGACCCACGGATACTGCGTTCCGTCGGTAGCAAGTGTCCACGTCATCGGGTCGCCCTCTATGGTGATGCTGCCATCAGAATAGCATACGCGCTGTGCTGCTATTATCTGGCAGCACAAGAGGCAGAAAAGAAAGAATACAAATTTCTTCATCGTTAGTATTTCCTAGATTCCGCAGCACTTTAGTTTAAATTTCTTTATAAGTACCTGAGCAACTTTTTGTTGCTCAGGATTTTGCCATGTCAGATTTTTCACTTACCTTAGTGCTGCAAATCAAGAGAAGCAAAATCATCAATGCCATGGCAAAAGTACAACAAAGATCTGAGAAAATCACTGCTTTTGGCGGAATATTTTTCGTTTTGGACAAATTTGACTCTATTCTGTCCTCTGTGATAGACTCACACTTAGGACTTCGCAGCACTCTGATTGGCTATCAGTACAGCGAGATTATACGTGCGATCTTTTCCGTGTTCTGCTGTGGCGGCGACTGCATGGAAGACCTCAACCTATATCTGAAGGACGTGCTTACCGAGCGTCCGCATACACGTGTTCCAAGTGCAGACACGGTGCTGCGCGGCATAGAAGAACTGGCAACGGAGAACATATCATACACGGTAGAAAAGACGGGCAACGTCTATGATTTCAACACGGCTGAGAAACTGAACCAACTGCTCATCAAGCTGTTGCTGGCCACAGGTCAGCTCGCGGAGGGAGGCGAGTACGACGTGGACTTCGACCACCAGTTCCTTGAGGCGGACAAGTATGACAGCAAGCGGACCTACAAGGGCTTTGACGGCTACAGCCCCGGCGTGTTCACCATCGGCGGGCTGATTGCCTATCTTGAGAACCGTGACGGCAAAGCGAACGTGCGCTTCATGCAGGCAGAGACTCACCGGCGTTTCTTCGAGATGATGAGGTCGTTCGGCATTCATGTCAGGAGCTTCCGTGCTGACTGCGGCTCCTATAGCGAAGACATTGTGAAGATGGTCATGGAGCATACTGACAAGTTCTACATCCGTGCCGAGCGGTATGCAGGTCTGTACGAGAAGGTGAAGCGGCAGACAGGCTGGACTACGGTGGAGATAGGATTCCAGCAGTACGACGTGCAGTCGTTCCCCTTCGAGAGTTTCGAGGACGCAAAGCATTGCCGCCTCGTCGTGCAGCGGCAGCGTAAGCAGAATGGCGAGCAACTTGACCTCTTCGACGGTGAGTATACATACCGCTGCATACTGACCAACGACTGGGACATGACCGACGAGGAGATCGTACAACACTACAACAAGCGGGGCTCAGCAGAACAGGTATTTGACCGCCAGAACAACGATTTCGGATGGGCACATCTGCCAAAGTCGTTTATGAACCAGAACACCGTGTTCCTGCTCCTAACCGCCATGGCGGCAAACTTCTACCGATACATCGTGGCATTGCCGCTTATGGCTGTCCTCTTTGGAATCAAGGCCACAGACAGAGTCAAGAGTTTTCTGTTCAGATTCATCGCCGTCCCTGCCAAGTGGATCAGAACGGCAAGACAATACAAACTCAACATCTACTCAGAAAAGCCATACGACTTGATTTGGGAGCACGGATAGATTAACACTCTTCGTTGATGCTTAGGTCAAAGCCTCTCGACCTTACGGGGTAAGGGGAAGGTGTCTGCATACAAGTCATGTCAAGAGCTTCTAAGCCCAGAGTCAGACAGAATCGTCATAAGCAAGGACTAAATCAGACAATCGAAAAATTATCTGCGGATATTAGGAACATTCTCATTTTTGCGGCCATGTCCGTTTCGGTTTCCGTTTTCGGTCAGTTGGCCCAGCGCCGGGGTGGCGCCCTTCCGCAGGCTGCCGCCCCGGAAGTGTCGGTCCAATCAGAGTTGGCCCAGCCCCGTGAAGCCCAAGGCTCGGTAGTGTTTTCATACGACTATCCCGATGGGCTGAGTTGCCTGGGCACCCATCCGCGTGACGAGAGCCCGGTGTGCAACTACCTTTCTCCCAACAGCCTTGTCAACGGCAAGCATTTCCTTTGGGCCCCGCAGGGCAAGAAGGTGAAGTACGAATGCCCGGGCCCCTCCGTTGCGGTGGGGTTCAGCTGGACCCTTCCGGGCACGGCCGAGAAAACAGCTGTAGGCCGCGCCGCCGCCGCTACATACACCGCCCCCGGCGCCTATCCGTTCCCGGAGCTGGTGGCCTACGACGCCGACGGTGGCCGGTTGTCGTACCGGGCCGACGGCGAGCTGCTGGTGGGCGGAGTGGCAGAGATAACCACGGCCAACTGCAGGAAGTGGGGCGAGACCTACAGGCTGGGCAGCTATCCCCTCAGTGGCGTGGCGGGCAGCATAGGCGGCACCAACAGCGCCGGCATGGACGGCTACGGCAACCTGTTCATGACATCGCAGGCTGGGGCCCACATCACGGGCGTCAACGTCTACTTCGTCGCCAAGCCTGCGAGGTATGAGGCCGGGCAGCAACTCCTGCTGCGGGTGTGGTACCCGTCGGAGGGTTCCGACGGCAACATGGTGCTCAACGGCCTGTCCCTCGAGGTGGCCTACCTGCCCGTTGCCGACATACGCGAGGCCAGGCCCGGCGAGTGCTCGGCCCGTGGCGCCGCCGTGGGCGAGTTCCGCTTCGACAGGCCTTTGCAGATATGGGACAAGCCGCTGTTCTTTGTCACCGTCGAAGGGTTTGGCTCCGACCTGTCGAAGGCCGACATACGCATGCTCACCGAGGTAGACGGGCAGTCCATGGCCGAGGAGCAGGCGTCGGGCCTGCTGGCCCACAACTCGTTTGTGAGCTACAAGGGCTACGGCTACACCATACCCGTCAACTATTTCGGCACGCCACTCGGCGCGTCGTTCATGATATGCCCAGTGATAGACAACGGCGACGGCTTCTCGGCCGGCATGGCCGATGCCGTTGGCGCCGCCTCGCCGGCCACCCGCTTCAAGGCCGACGGGCTTAGGCTGGCCGTAGAGCGCGCCGACGGCGTGGAGGCCCGTCTGGCCGACCTCTCGGGCGCCGTGGTGGCCGTGGCGCCAATGGTTGGCTGTAGGGCCACGCTCAACGCCCCGCGCCGCGGTCTCTACCTGCTCCGTGTGGTGTGCCGCGGCGGTGGCTCGTCGGTGGCCAAGGTGGTGCTCTGAGGCCATTGTGGCCAATTCGGCCCGGTGGTGCCCACGGTGGGCATGGCACCGTTTTTTCAAGCAATATCAATCAACCCAAAACAGTCATTAATATGAAAAGGATTACACGTACATTGCTGTCGGCGGGGCTGTTGGCCCTGTCGGCTGCGGGGGCCGCACAGAACCATGTGTGGAAGTATGTAGATGCAGGCGACGCCACCACCTATGCCATCCGCGACGACGGCACGCTGTGGAGTTGCGGATGGAACGAGAAAGGCCAGCTGGGCGTGCCCGGGGTGGCTGAGCGCACAGCCGAGTGGCAGATGGTGGGGCAGGATGCCGACTGGAAGAAGGCCGTGGGCGGAAAGGCATACGCTTTCTTCATCAAGGCCGACGGCTCGCTATGGGCCGTGGGCACACAGGAGAACGGCGTGCAGGGCACGGGCGACGGCGTTGACCACCGGCAGCCCGTGCGCGTGGGCACCGACAGCGACTGGGCCGACGTGGCGGCGAGCCGCTTCTGGGGCTACAGCGCCATAGGGCTCAAGACCGACGGCTCGCTATGGGGCTGGGGCTCAAACTCGAGCAGCCAGCTGGGGCTCGACGGGGCCGGGGCGAGGGTGACGCCCGAGCGCATAGGCACCGACAACGACTGGAAGATGGTGACCATGGGCGTGTCGCACACCATGGCCATCAAGGCCGACGGCTCGCTATGGGGCTGGGGGCAGAACTACAACGGGCAGCTGGGCACGGGCGACACGGAAAGCAGGCCGAAGCCCGTGCGCATAGGCGCCGACAACGACTGGGCATACGTCAAGGCCATCGACAACCGCACCTATGCCGTCAAGGCCGACGGCTCGCTATGGGCCACGGGCGACAACCACTCAAACCTGCTCGGCATGGCCCTCGCCGACGGCGAGTATGAGCCGGCATACAGCGTGCTCACCCGCGTCACTACGCTTGACGGGCCGGTGGCCCAGGTGTCGGGGTGCGAGCAGACAACAACATTCGCCATTGGCGAGGGCGGGACCGTAACGCGGGTGTATGCCTTGGGCAGCAATGCCAACGGCGGGCTGGGCGACGGCAAGGGCAAGCTGCTCAGCGGCTCGTCGTCTGACATGCCGTTCTCGCTCGTGCCTGTGAAGCCGCTGCTGCCCGGGGGCATTGTCTGCTCGGTGCTCTCGTCGGGGCAGAACTACTCGATGGTGGTCACTGCCGACGGCAAGATGTATGGCTGGGGCAACAACCGCGGGGGCCAGCTGGGCGACGGCACCGAATACGACAGGCTGCAGCTCAGCTACTACAAGTCACCGATAGAGATACCGTGCCCGGGCGGGGCCACGCCGGGTGGGGGCTCACAGACAGAGATAACCGTCGACGCCGCCGCCATACCGTCAAACCTGCGCGACGCCGAGGTGGTGAGGCTCACCGGCACGTGGAACACGGCGGCATTCGGCGAACTGGCCGTGGCCCTGGGCACGTCGGGCTTCATGGCCACCAACAAGGCGCTGCGTCGCATAGACATGAGCCAAGCCGCTATTGAGCTGGGCACCGACCTATATGTGCAGGGAAGCCTGTCGAAAAACGGAGCCTTCGTAAACTGCAAGGCGCTCGAGGCCGTGGTGATGCCCGAAGGCGGCGGGGCGGCCAACTTCGCCAACTGCAGCAGCGCGTTCATGAACTGCGAGAAGCTGGCCACCATCGACCTTTCCGGCTGCACTGGGCTTACAAGCCTCAAGAGCGCCTTCTCGGGATGCGCGTCGCTGCGGCTTGCCGACCTCTCGGCCGCCACGGCCCTTACCGGCATGAGCAGCATGCAGGGGGCGTTTTCGGGGTGCGCGTCGCTGTACAAGGTGGTGCTTCCGGCCGAGGTGACGTTTTCGTCGGGCACGTTTGCCGACTGCACCTCGCTGTCAGACATCGACTGGACGAGATATGCCGGCACGGCAGCCCCGGTGTTCTATGTGGGCATGTTCTCAGGCATAGCCGACCTGAAGGCCGTCACGCTGACGGTGAGCGGCGACGCCTATCCGCTGTTTGCCGCCGACGCCAACTGGAGCCGGCTCACGCTCAAGGCCGTCACGGCCGACGGTGTGGACGCAGCCGGCAGCGACGCCGCGCTGTCGTTCGACGGCACCACGCTCCGCACGTCGTCCACAATCGGCAACGTGGGCGTATACACGCTCGCCGGGGCCCTCGTGGCCGGCCGCCACACCGTGAGCGGCAGCTGGAGCCTCGCCTCGTTGCCGGCCGGTGCCTATGTGCTGGTGTACACCGACGGCGCCCGGAAGCAGTCTGTCAGGATTGTCAGGCGCTGACGGGGCGTCAGGCAGCCTGGTCCCCATGGCGGGTGCGTCGCAAGTGGCGCACCCGCTTTTTTTCCGTCCGCGTTGCCAACGGCTCTGTGGGCCCCGGCCAAGGGCCTTTTGCTGCATGTGCCGTTTTGGGCTGCCGTACGGGCCGTTTCGCGGTGCCGGACGGCCTCCGCCGGGATGCAATACGGCAGGTGCCTGCTGGGCGGGCCGCATGGTGCCGTCTGCGGTTGGCCGCAGGGCCGGGCCGGGGCACGGGGCGGCGGTGGGCGGGGTGGGGCACTGGGCAGTGCACATGAGTGTCATGTTGATAAATAAAAGGTGGCAGAAGTGTGCAATAATTCTGTATTATTGGTTGACATGTTACGTTGGGCTGGTTTTTGCCGACCTGCGGCTTTTATTTTGGGATAAAAGGTTTAAATTTGCGAAAATTGTAAATTTATATAAAAACAGATATGCTCCGAGCTTCACGAAACGAAATGCTGCCGGCCCTGTTGGCCGCCACGCTCCTGCTGGCGGCGCCGGCCGGCACGGGCCTCCAGGCCCGTGGCAAGAAGAAGGCCGCCGCCGCGGCCCTGGCCCTGAAAAAAGACACGGCCGACACGGCCTACGGCAAGCTGGTGAAAAACGCCACTAAGACCGCAGGGCTCTTCACCGTAATACACAACAAAAAGCAAAACAAGGTTTACTTCGAGATACCCGACTCGCTGTTCGGCAAGCACCTGCTGCTGACCAACCGCGTGGCCCGCACGAGCGACACCCACGACTTCGTGGCCGGCCAGGCCATCAACGGGCCCTTCCTGCTCATGCTGGCCAAAGACGCCCAGAAGGTGTATCTCACCGAGGTGCAGGACGGGAGCGTGGTCGGTCCGTCCGACCCCATAGCCGCGTCGTTCGGCAACAACTTCGTGAACCCCGTGTTCAAGGGGTTCAAGATAGAGGCCACCAACGGCGGCAGTGTGGTGATAGACGTCACGGCGTTTTTCGGGGCTAACGAGAAGTCGATAAGCCCCATCAAGGACAGCAGTCCGCTGGGCAAGCTGCTCGGGGGCAAGGACAACCTGAAGGGCACGTTCGTGGCCGACGCCTCGAACATACAGTCGGTCAAGGCGTTTGCCCGCAACATAGAGATAGAGACGCTCATGTCGTTCACCACCCAGCCGCTGGGCAAGCCCTACAGCGTGGTGGTGCACCGCTCGCTGGCGCTGCTGCCCGACAACCCCATGCCGCTGCGCCTGCAAGACAACCGTGTGGGCTACTTCTACACCGAGCGCAACGTATACTCGTCGGACGAAGACCGCGTGACAAAGCAGCCGGTGATACACCGATGGAGGATTGAGCCCGACAGCGCCGACATGGCGCGCTACCTCAGGGGCGAGCTGGTTGAGCCCAAGCGCAAGATAGTGTTCTACGTAGATTCGGCCTTCCCGCCCAAGTGGCGGAGCGCCGTGAAGCAGGGCATACTCGACTGGAACGCGGCGTTCGAGGCCGCGGGCTTCAAGAACGTGATGGTGGCCCGCGACTACCCCACGCCCGCCGAAGACCCCGACTTCGACCCCGACAACATGGGCTACAACTGCGTGAAGTATGCCGCCACGCGCACGGCCAACGCCATGGGCCCGAGCCACGTCGACCCGCGCACGGGCGAGATACTCAACGCCGAGGTGATATGGTACCACAACGTGGTGAGCCTGCTCCACGACTGGCGCTTCGTGCAGACGGCGGCCGTAGACAGCCGCGTGCGCACCAAGGTGTTTGCCGACAGCCTGATGTGGGAGAGCATGCGCTACGTGGCATCCCACGAGATAGGCCACACGCTGGGACTGATGCACAACATGGGCGCCAGCTTCGCCTTCCCGGTAGACTCGCTGCGCAGCCCTTCCTTCACCCGGCGCTACGGCACCACGCCCAGCATCATGGACTACGCCCGCAACAACTACATAGCACAGCCCGGCGACCTGGAGCGGGGCGTGAGGCTCACCCCGCCGGTGCTCGGCGTATACGACAGCTACGCCATCAACTGGGGCTACCGCATCATACCCGGGGGCCTGGCGCCGCGGCAGGAGAAAGACACGCTCGACGCTTGGATTGCCCGCAGGGCCGTCGACCCGATGTACAGGTTCGGGGCGCAGCAGCTCATGGGCACCGTCGACCCCACCGACCAGACCGAAGACCTGGGCGACGACCACATCAAGGCCGGCGACTATGCCATAAGCAACCTGAAGATAATAATGGCCCACCTCGACGAGTGGACAAGGGAGCCCGGCGCGCGCTACGACGACATGGAAGAGATGTACGGGCAGGTGGTGGCGCAGTACAGGAGGCACGTCAACCACGTGCTGCCATACCTGGGCGGCATCGTTTACGACGAGGTGAGGCAGGGCGACGGCAAGGCCGGGCGCACCTACGTGCCGCGGGCCAGGCAGCGCCAGGCCATGAGGTGGCTGGCGGGCCAGATGCGCACCTACGGCACATGGCTCACGCCGAAGGGGCTGATAGCCAACTTTGAATACGCCTACCTCAGCGACAACGACAAGATAATGGCCTCGGTGGTGCGCACCATGCTCAGCAACGGCGTGCTCTACCGCGTGAAGGAGGGCGGAATATACGACCCCGTGGGCAACTACAGCCCCGAGGCCTACCTTGACGACGCGCGGCGCGAGCTGTTCATGCCGGCCTACAGGGGCGGCCGCCTCACCGAGGCCGACAGGAAAATCATGGCCGAGGCCATCGGCGTGATGGTCAAAGCCTGCAGCGTAGACAGGAAGAAGGCCGCCGCGACAGCCGCCCTGGCCGCCGACGCCGCCGCCGACGGGGCCCCCGACGGGTTTGCGCGCATCAACTTCGGGCTGCCCACGCTATCCGACACCGAGTATGCCGTGCTCATGCACTCGGCCATGAAGCAGGTGATGAGCCTGTTCCGCCAGAGGGCAGCCACGGCCGCGGGCACCGACAGGAGCTTCTACGAATACGAGCTGCTTCTCATGCAGAACGCACTGACTAAGTAAAACCAAAGCAACAAAACAATATGCGAAAGACACTCATATCACTGCTCATGGCCGTCATCGGCATGGCTGCAGCCCACGCGCAAAGCCGCCCGGCGGGCACTGTGGCCGGAACGGTGGTCAGCCAGCAGGGCGAACCGCTCGTAGGAGCCATCATAAGGGCCAAGGACACCGGGGCCACGCTCGCCGTGACCGACATCGACGGCAAGTTTTCAATAGCACAGTCAAAGATGCCCAAGGGCGGCACGATAACCGTGAGCTCAATGGGCTTTGTGGCACAAGACGCCAAGGCGGCCGGCGCAAGGCCGCTGACCATAGTGATGCAGGAAGACGCCGCCGCGCTCAACGAGGTTGTGGTGGTGGGCTACGGCACGCAGAAGAAGACGGCGCTGACAAGCTCTGTCGAGGTGATCAAGGCCGACGTGATAAAGCAGATGCCGGCCGTCAACCTCGACCAGGCCCTGGCCGGGCAGACGGCGGGCCTGTCGGTGATGTCGTCGACGGGAGACCCGTCGTCGTCGCGCGAGGCCACCGTGCGCATACGAGGCATCTACGACCCGCCGCTGCTCGTGGTCGACGGCATACCGCGCTTCGGCACCAACACCTCGGGGGGCGAGATGAGGCTGTCAGACCTCAACCCCGACGACATCGAGAGCATCTCGGTGCTCAAGGACGCCGCCGCCGCGGCCGTCTACGGGGCCAGGGCCGCCAACGGCGTGATACTCGTGCAGACCAAGCGCGGCAAGGGCTCGCAGAAGCTCCGCGTGAACTACTCGGGGCAGGTGAACGTGCAGCAGGCCACGCAGCTGCCGCACTTCCTGCCGGCATACGAGTTTGCGCAGCTCTACAACAGGGCCGTAGACAACTCGCCGGCAACAACATACAAGAAGTACACCGACGAGCAGCTCGAGGCCATACGCCGCCACGACATGCCCAACGTCTACGGCGACGACGACCTGCTTGACTACCTCGACAAGACGGGATACTCGACCATGCACACCGCCTCGGTAAGCGGAGGGGGCAAGGCCGTGAGCTACTACATCTCGTTTGGCTACACATTCAACCAGGGACTGTACAGCGGCGTGAGGCGCAAGCGCTTCAACTACTCGGCAAAGCTCGACGCCGAGCTCGGAGCGGGCTTCAAGGTGGCCCTCGACATGACGGGCAACCGATCGAACAACCACAACACGAGCTCCGCGACCATAACCAACGCCTACAGCTTCTCGCCGTTGCAGCCGCTGCGGTTCACCAACGGCGACCTGGCAAGCATCAACGGCGCCAACCCGCTAATACCCATCTACGGCATCGGGGGCTATTACGACGACGCGGCGCGCTTCCACCAGCTCTCGGCCACGCTGCGCTACGAGGCGCCGTTCCTCAAGGGCCTGTCGGCATACATGCGCTTCACGCTCGACGACAACCACTTCCGCGACAAGTCGTTTGCCAAGCCCACGGCGCTCTACCTCTACGACGCCGAGGCCGGCGAGTACTCCGTAGACCCCAACACCGAGTACCCCCGGGCAAAGATATCGATGCAGCAGGCCGACAGGGGCATCGACAACTACCTGTATGAGGTGGGGGCCAGCTACCAGGGCACGTTTGCCGGCAAGCACGACGTGGGCCTGACGCTCGTGGCCAACTACCAGAGCTACGAGGTCAACGCCCTCACGGCCGAGAACCAAGACCTGTCGGGGGCCTACCCCGAAATACTCGGCACCACGTCGTCGGGACGCATCGTGGGCACCGAGAGCCGCAGCGAGCGCGCCTCGCTCATAGGCAGGGCCACCTACGGCTACGCCAACCGCTACTTCGTCGAGGCCAGCTTCCGGTTGGACGGCTCCACCAGGTTCACCCCCGACCACCGCTGGGGCTTCTTCCCCACGGTGTCGGCATCGTGGGTGCTCTCCAACGAGGAGTTCTTCAAAGACTGGCGCCAGGCCGTGCTCTCCAACGCCAAGCTGAGGGCATCGACGGGCGTGCTGGGCGACGACGGTGCCGTGGGCGACTTCAGCTACCTGCTGAAGTATGTCTATGCCAACGGGGCCGGCTACAACATCGGAGGCAACTTCAGGCAGGGCATAACGCTCGACACGTCGAGCTTCCCCAACCCCGACCTGCAGTGGGGAAAGACGCGCGACTACAACATCGGCGTCGACCTGGGCTTCTGGGGCAACCGCATAGGGCTAACCTTCGAGCACTACTGGCGCTACCGCACCAACCTGATAACGGCGGCGCCGAGCTACACCTTCCCCCCGTCGACCGGAGTGGAGGGACTCACGCCGAGCGTCAACTTCGGAAAGGTGAAGGCATGGGGCTGGGACCTCACCCTGACACACCGCAACAGCTACGGCGACTTCAAGTATGACGTAGCCCTGACGCTGTCGCACACCACCGACAAGGTGCTCGACTACGGAGACGAAAGCACCGTGGCGCCCAACCGCAGGCGCACGGGCAGGAGAAGCCTGCTGTGGTTCATGTACGAGGCCGACGGCCTGTTCAGGTCGGAGGAGGAGCTGGCGGCATACGACGTCGACCAGGACGGCCAGGGCAACGCCACGCTGGCCCCCGGTGACATAAAGTACAAAGACCAGAACGGCGACAAGAAGATAACCGACCTCGACCGCATCGCCGTGCACAACTCAAGCTACCCCGACATGAACGGGAGCCTGCGCCTTGGGGCCGGCTACAAGGGTTTCTTCTTCTCCGTGATGTTCCAGGGCGTGGCCGGCTACAGGGCAAACATCACCGACTACTACACGCTCTACAGCAACAGCCTGCCAAAGTTCCAGGACTACCACATGAGAGACAGCTGGACGCCCGACAACCCCGGCGCAACCTACCCCAGGGTGAAGTTCGCCACGGCCAACGACAACAACCGCAAGGAGTCTACATTCTGGATAAAAGACTGCAACTTCGTAAGGCTGAAGTACATCAACATAGGCTACAACTTCCCAGAGAAGCTCATCAGGCGCATCGGCATGGCCTCGGCCAGCATATCGCTCACCGCCAGCAACCTGCACACATGGACCGACCTGGAGGAGATGGACCCCGAGTCGCAACGGGGCTACCCCATACAGCGCTCTTACGGCATGAGCCTTAACATCGGCTTCTGAGCCGAAATCAACCCAATTGACACACCAACCAGACAACCCAACATGAAAAGATACATCTGTTTAGCCGCCATGGCAGCGGGCGTCCTCTTCGGGGCGACGTCATGCGACGGCCTGTTCAGCGACGCCCCCATCGACAAGCTCTCGGGAGTGAACGTATGGGGCGACCGCCTGCTGCTCGACGAATACGAGAACTCCTGGTACCGCAACATGAGCAACGGCTTCTCGATATACATGCCAACCAACGGGCTCGTCAAGAGCCTGGGGCGCGACTACCCCGCGTGGTACACCGACCAGATGACGGTGAGCAAGACCACTTGGTCGAGCACATCGTACGGCGACATACTCAAGAGCAGCGACGAGGAGATATACAAGCGGGCCTACCAGTACTGGAACGCATGCTACGGCCAGCTGCGCAGCATCAACACGCTGCTCGACCACGCCGGCGAGATAACCACCCCGACGCGCGACCGCGTGCTGGGCGAGGCCCACTTCATGCGCGCATACTATTACTACCTGCTGCTGAGGCGCTACGGGGGCGTGCTGCTCGTAGACCGCGAGTACAACACCCTGAACGACCCTGCACGCTTCCCGCGCGCAAGCTACGACGAAATGGTAGACTTTATCGTGGCCGACGCCGACGAGGCCGCCCGCCTGCTGCCGCGGCAGCACGAGAGCGCCGACGCGGGCCGGGCCACCAAGGGGGCCGCGCTCATGCTCAAGGCCAAGACCTACCTGTGGGCCGCCTCGCCCATGTTCCAGGAGCGCGACACCGCATGGCTGGGCTTCAAGGGCGACCGCAGCCGCGAGATGCTGGCCAAGGCCAAGGCCGCCTACGACGAGGTGACGGCCCTGGGCCTGTATTCGCTCGTGCCGCTTGAGGGCAGCACGCAAGACGAGATAAAAGACTCGTACCGCAAGATATTCCTGACCAAGAACTCGGCCGAGTCGATATTCGAGGTGCAGCACAACAACGACGGCAACTATGCGGCAGGGTGGGGCCACAAGCTCGACCGCGACGCGGCGTCGCCATACTTCGGCGGCACCGACTGCGCCTACGTGCCAACGCAGAACCATGTCGACGAGTATGGCATGAGGCAGGGCCAGCCCGACCCGGCACGCCCCTACGACAACCGCGACTACAGGTTCTATGCCAACGTGCTCTACGACGGATGCACCTACCGGGGCCACGTCATGGACATACACTACAGGGTCGAGGCCGGCAGGGAAGTGCCCGGCGCCGACCTCAAGCCCTACGGCACGTCGGAGACGGCGGCCGCCACCGTCACGGGCTACTACATGGGCAAGTTCGTCAACCCCGCCACCGAGATAAACAACGACCCCACCTATGCCTCAAGCCAGAACTACATCATCTGGCGCTATGCCGAGCTGCTGCTCGACTATGCCGAGATAGAGCTTAGGCTTGGCAACGCCGCCGCCGCCCTGCAAAAGGTCAACCAGGTGCGCCAGAGGGCCAAGATGCCGCCGCTGGCCGCGCTCACGTGGGATGCCTATGCCAACGAGCGCCGGGTGGAGATGGCCTTCGAGGAGACCGTCTACTGGGACATGTACCGCTGGGGCACGGCCATGGACAAGATGAACGGTGGCACCACTCCGCTCATGGGCGTGAAGATAGTGGAGCAAGAGGGCAAGCCCACGCGCTACACCTACGGCCGCGTCAACCGCTACCCCAAGCGGGTGCGGGTGTTCAGGCCCAGGCAGTTCTACTGGCCGCTGCCGTGGGACGAGGTGCGCTACCAGCACATAGAGCAGAACCCCGAGTGGGTGGAGCTCTGACGCGGGTGGCCCGCGCGGCGGCCTGAACGGCCGCCGCCGGCGCATGGCCAGGCATCGGCATAATAATCAACACAGACATACATTTAATTTTAAACGACAAGACATGAAGAAAACCTACACAATCATCGCTGCGCTCGCGCTTGCAGCCGCAGCTTATTCGCAGGATGGCGGCAACGGCCTTCCGCCAAGACTCTCACCCCAGGCCGACAACCTCTTCCAGCCGTCCGACTGCGACGAGGACGGATGGCTGTGGTTTGACACACAGGACAAGATAGACCGCTATGTCGGCGCGGCCAACAATGAAGACGGCGCATGGCAGGTTGGCGGCAAGCTGGTGCAGCTCGGCACCACCAACTATTCGCCTTACGACGAATGCTACGCCCTGCCCGACTTCGAGGGTGTGGGCACCGACGGCACCATCGGCTCCGAAGGCGCCCGCACAGGCGGCATAGCCATCCAGCCCAGCTCGGCCAACATGACGTTCAACGGCGGCTGCGTGATGTTCTACCTGCCCACGTGCAAGAAGTTTGACATGGTGCTCGCATCGGAGTCGAGCATCAAGGTGAGGCTCAAGGCCAACACCACCCCCGACGACGCCGGACTGGCCTACACCGACTATCGCGTGGTCAACGCCAAGTACGCCACGGTGTTCGGCAAGCTGAGCGGCCCCGGGATGAAGGAGTGGTACGACCTGCAGAACCTCACCAACGGCTCCGACGACCTGAAGTTTGACACCCGCCAGCCCATGGTGGCGCTGCTGGAGAACTGCGCCAGCGACACGCTCTACCTGCAGGCCGTGCGCATCTACACCTACGAGCCCTCGACGCTCGGCATCGACGAGGTGGCCGCCCCGGGCTTAGGCATCAACATCAGCCGCCGCGCCGTGACGCTCACCGAGCCCCGCGACATATCCGTGTGCACGCTCGCCGGCGCCGTGGTGGCCTCGGCCAAGGCTGCCCGCACCCTGTCGCTGGCCTCGCTGCCGGCCGGGGCCTACATAGTCAGGGCAGGCGACAAGAGCCGCAAGGTAGTAATACGCTGACCCCCCCGGGCCATGCACAGCACAACCGCCAACAACGAATGACTATGTACCGACACCGTTTCAGCATTGCAGCCGCCACGTTGCTCGTGGCCGCGCTCTGGCCGCTCCTGCTCAGGGCGGCGTCGAGGCCGCAGATGAGCAACCTGGTGGTGTTTGTGGCCTTCCAGGACGAAGAGCCCGAGCCGTTTGTACACGACATGGCGTTTTACGAGCGCCTGTTCAACGACCCCGCGCCAGGGGCAAACTCCGTCTACGCCTACTTCAGGCACTCCTCCTACGGCAGCCTGTCGTGGACGTCGTCGTTCTGCCCCGCGCCCGCCGGCGGCAGCATACGCTTCTACCGCACCGCCATGCCCAAGGGCTACTACCAGCCCAAGGGCGAAATCAACACGCTGGGATACAGCGACGATGTTGAGGCCGCCGCGCGCGAGCAGGCCTTGGCCAAGGAGATAGGGCAGTGGCTCGACAGCAACGTGCCGGCCGACGTGAGCATCGATGCCGACGGCGACGGCTTCGTGGACAACGTCACCCTCGTCTTTGCCGGGGCGAGCGACGTCAGCAGCCGCTACAAGCTGTGGCCCCACCGCTCCGACCTCATAGCCTCGGCCGACAAGGCCGTCACCATACACGGCAAGAAGATGGTGAGCTTCATCATGGTGTTCGACCGCTCAAACGGGTTTGACATCATGCGCGACCTGCCCATCACCACCGGAGTGCTGTGCCACGAGATGTCTCACTCGCTCGGCACCTACGACCTGTACCACGCCGCCGACAGGCTGTCGCCAGTGGGCGTGTGGGACCTCATGGCCGACAACCAGGACAGTCCGCAGCAGATGCTGGCCTACACCAAGTGGCGCTACTGCCGCTGGATTGACGACATACCCGAGATATCGCAGCCAGGCACATACACGCTGCACCCCGTGGGGGGCGACGGCAGCGGCAACGTGGCCTACAGGATAAAGCCCACCGGCAGCGACGAGTACTTCGTGGTGGAATACCGCAGGCGCGAGGGCTACGACGGCAGCATACCCCGGTCGGGGCTCATCGTCTACCGCATCAACCCCGCCTACACCGGCGGCAACGTCAACTACAACGGCACCACGCGCCTCGACGAGACCTACGTGTTCCGCCCCGGAGGTACCACCACGGCCGACGGAGCCATCGCCGACGCCGCCCTGAGCAGCGACTACGGGCGCAGCTCGTTCGGCATCGACCCCTCTTTCGCCCCGTTCTACAGCAACGGCGAAAGGGCCAACTTCGCCATCGACCAGATAGGGCCCTGCGGCCCCACCATCAGCTTCAGGCTGCTCGAGGCCGCCAAGCGGGTGTATGTGGCCCGTGGCAGCCTCGACGTGTCGGCGCAGGCCGGCAGCACGGCGTCGTTTGAGCTGCAGGCCGACCAGCCGTGGCGGCTCGCCGAGGCCCCCTCGTGGCTCACCGTGACCCCGGGCGAAGGCCCCGCAGGCACAGCCACCATCACCGTCACTGCCGCCACGGCCAACGTGACGGCCCGGGAGCGCTCGGCCGACCTCGTGTTTGTGGGCACCGACGACGCCACCCAGGCCGACACCATCACCATCCGGCAGCCGTCAAACCTCATCCAGGCCCCCACGGGGCTCGAGGCCAGGCCGGCGGGGCAGGGCGTGGAGCTCGTGTGGCGGGCGCCTCTTGAGGGCGCGCCCCTGTTGGCCAACGACTTCGAGGGCGACGACAGCCTCGACGGGTGGCTCATTGAAAACAGCGACGACCGCGGGTGGCAGCGCCAGCAGAGCGGCAAGCACTCGTGGACAAAGGCCCACGGGGGCACGCGCTCCGTGTGGCTCAACTACGGCTGGGACCCCGTCAGCGAAGACCAGCGGCTCACCTCGCCATCTTTTGCCGGCGGCTCGTGGCTCACGTTCTGGTCTAAGTCTACCGCGCCGGGCAGCATTTCGCCCGTATACCACTATGTGGTCGAGGCCAGCGCCGACGGCGGGCAGACATGGCACACCGCCTTCGACCTGATAAAGGAGGGCAAGGCCAAAAACAGGTATGAGCAGATAACCGTCGACCTCGGCCCCTACCGCAGCGACAACATGAAGATACGCTTCCACGCATGGGACGAGAGCGAGGGCCTGGCCTACTGGTGGACCATCGACGACGTGGCCGTCTACCCCGAGGCCGCCGGCAGCATGGTTGAAGGCTACAACATCTACCGCGACGGCACGCTCATAGGCACGTCGGCCACAACCTCGTTTGTCGACGCGCACCCCGCCGACGGCACCAACACATACCGGGTGACGGCCCGCGGCTCGTTCGGCGAGACAATGCCCTCCGACCCCGCGGCCTTCTACGTGGCCACGGCCGTGGCTGCAGCCCAAGCCGAGCCCGGGCTGGTGGTGGATTGGCGTGGCGGCGTGCTCACCGTGAGCGCGCCAGGGCTCACGGCCGTGGAGGCATATTCCGCCGACGGCAGGCCGGTGGGCCGGGTGGCGCGGTGCAATGGAAGGGCCACCCTGTGGCTGCCCGGCCCCATGCCCCTGATAGTGAGGATGGTGGTGGGCGGACGGCAGATTACGCGCAAGTGCCTGCCGGCCCGTTAGCCCCCATGGTTTAACCCAACAAACAACAACAGAAATCAAAAAACAGCAAAGAATGAAAAAGATATGCATGACAGCACTGCTTGCCATGGCCGCGCTCACAGGTGCCACGGCGCAGGATGAAAAGCCCACGGTATCGTTCAAGATACCCGTGGCAGAAAGCAAGACAAAGTCGTTTGCCGTAGCCCTCAGGCCGGGGGCGGCTCCCGCCAAGATCAGGATAGACTGGGGCGACGGCAACATAGTGGAAAGCGACGTCGAGATAGCCGTCTACGACATCTACGGGGTGCCCACCAGCCTGCAGGGAAAGCCCGTGGGCACGGGCGTGGTGAGGCTCTTCGGGCCCGACATTGCCAGCCTCGACATCACGCTCAACGCCAAGCTCGACGAAGAGAAGGTGACCGAGATAGACGTGACCAACGCCCCCGAGCTGATTGACCTGACGGCAGCCTCAAACGACATAGAGGCCGTTGACTTCTCGCGCAACCCCAGGCTCGAGCGGGTGTCGCTGACAAACAACAGGCTCACGCAGGCCGACTTCAGCGCCAACCCCGACATAGTGAGGATTGAGCTCATCAACAACAGTGTGTCAAGCATAGCGCTGCCCGACGAGCCGAAGGTGGAATACCTGCAGCTCAACGGCAACCCGCTCGGGCGGCTCGACATTTCGGGCATGCCAAAGCTCAAGAGCCTGTATGCCGTGGGCTGCGGCTTGACGGAGTTTGTGAGCGGCGACAACACCGAGCTCAAGACTCTCTCGCTCAGCAAGAACAGCCTGACGGCACTCGACATCACCCGTCTCACGGGCCTCGGGCTGTCAAACAAGGGAAGCCTGTCGGCAACCGACAACAAGCTCACCGAGCTGAAGTGGAGCGAGTTTCCGCGCATTGTGAACATCGACCGCAACTGCTTTGCGCTCGACAGGCTGCCCGTGCCCGAGAACACGCCATACCGCTACACCTACGGCGGGCAGACCGTGGCCGTGCCTGCCACCGTCGACGGTCAGCTCGACCTGTCGGCCCAGGCCACTCTGACGGGGCTTGCCGACGGGCCGCAGCCCACGTCGTTCACCTTGGTGGCCATGGGCGACGAGCCCGCCGAACTGGCCGAGGGCACCGACTACACCATCGACAACGGCGTGATAACCTTCAGCCGGGCGTTCGACAGCGTGGTGGTGCGCATGTCTACCCAGGCGTTCCCGGCCACGGTGGCCGCCCCGGCTGTCACCACCCCGTTTGGCGTTGCCGTGGCCACAGCCATCTGCAAGCCGGCCGTAGCGGGCGCCACGCCCAGTGAGGTGTTCAGCCTGCAGGGCGTGCCCATGGGCAGCGAGCCCGCAAGGTTGCCCAAAGGCATATATATAAGCAACGGAAAAAAGATTGTTGTGAAATAATCTTGCATGTGCCCATCGTCATCAGGAGCAATTGCCAAGCTTTGTTTGCGTTATAAATGATCATAACCCTTAAATACAGTTCGCACAGGTGCCGGGTTCGCAACCGGTTGCCGGGCTTCGACATTTACTTTGGCGCATGGCGCAACGATGGGCAGGCAGTGGTGGCGCAGGCCGCGCCGCCCGGTCCGGGGCTCGCCGGCCCCGGCCTCCGGGCCAACGGCTCAGCTGCCAGTCGGGCCCGGTGAGTCACGCTCGCCGTTGCCCGCATTCCAGCCCCCTGCAGGCTTCCCGCCTGCGGGGGGTGTTGCTTTTTAGTCAGGCCGGCCGTCGGGTCGGGTTCCGTCCGGGCTGTGCCGGTGGTGCCGGCCGGCTGCCGCCTTTGCCCGGGTCGTGGCGGCCCGTGCTGCGGCAAGGCGCATGGCCGCACGCCGCCGGGCCGGCTGTGGCGCCGTGAAAGCGCTGCGTGAATGGCGTGGCAGGCCAACGCCTGCCTTGCGGCCCGTGCGCCCTCGTATGCGCCCGCTGCCCCGGGGCTTTGCCGCCACAGGGGCGTTGCCCCGGCACTGTTTTTTGGCAATATGTTACAAACAGTTTTGCCGCTGTTGCAAATAGGACAGAGGACTAAAAAAAACATAAAATATAGTGGCCGCGGCGCATTGAGTTACGCCAAAATTTACTATCTTTGCTGATATTAATATAATGAGACGGAGGAGAAGAAATAGGATAATTCTCGCGTGGGTGCTGTTGTTTACACTCATGCCGATGTGCATCGTGAAGGCCACCCACCTCCACGTTAGGAAGGGTGCCGTGGCCATGCAGGCCGCTCCCGCTGGCGCGGGCCAGAGCGTGTCGCAGTCAGACTCATGCCCCATCTGCCATTTCTTCGTGTCTCCATTCGTCGAGGCCCCCGTGCTTCGCGTTTCGTTCTGTGCCCGGCTCGTGGCTTTCTTCGTTGCCCCTCCTTGTGCGGGCGTGGTGAAAGCCGGCGTGTTCGCGGCCTCGCTGCGTGCCCCTCCGTCGGGCCTTCTCGGCTAATCAGCCTTGCGGCCCGGCCGGCCCCGAGCGCCATGGTTGCCATTTCTTGCCGCACCCATGGCCGTTGCCGCCTTTGGCGGTGCCGGCGCTGATTGCCTTGGCGGTGGCCCCTTGCCCCGCCCGGCGTTGACGGCCGCCCCCAATCCGTAACACATTTTAATTTCATCAAGATGAAAAGGAAGATAGCAATGGCTGCGCTTCCCTTCTTCATCCTGCCATGCCGTGCGCTGTGCCCGGCCGGAATGCCGGCCCCGGCGGCGGTGCGTGGCGGTGCCGTGGCCGTGGTTGCCGACAGTGTCGGCGAGCCTCCGGTGGATCGCAGCGTAACCCTGGGTGAAGTGGTGGTAGGCGGCAGCACAGGTGCCACCGGCGTGCAGATGCGCTCGGCGCTCAACACCGTCGGTGCCGACAGCCGTTACATTGAAGACAACTTCGGCGGCTCGCTCATGCAGAGCCTGTCGGGCCTGCCCGGCGTGAGGGCCATGTCGATAGGCTCGGGCAGTTCGAAGCCCATGATCAGGGGCCTTGGCTTCAACCGCGTGGTGGTGGCCGAGAACGGCATGAAGCACGAGGGCCAGCAGTGGGGCGACGACCACGGGCTCGAGGCCGACCAGTATGCCGTCGACAGGGTAGAGGTGATAAAGGGCCCGGCCGCCCTTGCCTACGGCTCCGACGCCATTGGCGGTGTGATAGACCTGCACAGCGACGCGCCCCCGCAGTCGCGTTTCGGCGGGCGGCTCAGGCTCTTCGCCCGCACGAACAACGAGTCGGTGGGCACGTCGCTCAGGGTCGAGGGCCGCGGCCGCCGCCTCTGGTACAAGGCCGACGCCACCCTCGTGAGCTACGCCGACTATGGCATACCGGCCGACAGCATCAGGTATCACTCATACTACATCAGGCTGCACCGCCGCCGGCTGCGCAACACTGCCGGCCGCGAGGCCGACGCCAGCCTGGCCGCGGGCTTCGAGTCGGGGCCGTGGCGGGCCTTTGTGCGCGTGGCCGCCGTCAGCACCCGCAGCGGCTACTTCGCCAACGCCCACGGGCTGGAGGTGATGCTGTCTGACATCGACTACGACAGCTCGCGCCGCGACATTGACCTGCCCTCACAGACGGCCCTGCACCTCTCGGCCATGGCACGCGCCGGGCGCAGCTGGGCCGGGGGCGGCGCCGAGGCCTGCCTCGGGTGGCAGGCCAACAGCAGGCGTGAGCGCTCCGAGCCCGTGTCGCACGGCTACATGCCCAAGCCGCCCGGCACGCTCGAGCGCAGCTTCGACAAGCACACGCTCACCGCCACGGCCACGGTGCGCCAGCAGGTGGGCATGTGTGCCGTGAGGGCGGGGGCCGCCATCGAGCGCCAGGTCAACCGGCGCGGCGGCTGGGGCTTCATACTGCCCGACTTCGAGCAACTGGGCTTCGGGGCGTTTGTGGCCGGGCGCCTGGTGCTGGGCACCGACCTCATATTGAGCGCGGGCGTGCGCTTCGACTGCGGCTCGGTGGGCATACACAGTTACCGCGACTGGTACAAGACGCCCGTCGACGGGTCCGACTCGGTTTTCATGGAGCGCTCGGCCGGGCTCAACCGTTGGTTTTCGGCCGTCACGTGGTCGGTGGGCGTCAACCGCAGGCTGGGCCGCCTTGTGCTCAAGGCCAACGCCGGCAAGGGCTTCCGCATGCCCATAGCCAAGGAGCTGGGCACCGACGGCGTCAACTACAGCATCTTCCGCTATGAGCGGGGCAACGCCTCGCTCGCCCCCGAGGTGTCTTACCAGGCCGACGCCGGGGTGGTCTATGCCCACAGGGGCGTCGAGGCCTCGCTCACGCCATACGTCAACTACTTTCCCAACTACATCTGCCTCAACCCCACGCCCGAATACCTTGAGGGCCTGCAGCTCTACCGCTACACCCAGGGCCGCGTGCTGCGCTGGGGCGGCGAGGCCTCGCTGTCGTGGCGCCTGGTTGACTGGCTTGAGCTCGGCGCCGGCGGCGAGTATCTGTGGGCCAGCCAGCTCTCGGGCGACAAGAAGGGCTACACGCTGCCATTCTCGGCCCCGTGGCGGGTTAGCTGCGGCCTGCGCTTCATGTGGGCCGGGGGCCGCCGGGCGGGCGGGGGCCATGCCTCGGCCGAGTTTGTGGCCGTGGGCGCCCAGCGCCGGGTGGTGCCGCCCGAGGAGCCCACCGCCGGCCATTGCCTGGTCAACGTGGCCGTGGGCCAGGCTGTGGCGGTGGCTGGCCACAGCCTGCACATCACGCTGCGCTGCGACAACCTGCTGGGCAGCCGCTACTACGACCACACCAGCTACTACCGCCTGATTGGCGTGCCCGAGCCGGGGCGCAGTTTTGCGCTCATGGCCTCGTGGGCGCTGTGAGCCGCGCAAGTGGCTCGGCCACAGCCGTTTGCAAAACGGCCCCCGCGGCCTTGCCTAACGGCCCGCGCTGCACGGCCGCCGAGCCCGTTTGGCGGTGCGAAACGGCACGCCGGGAGCGGCCGGGGGCGGGCGTTGTCCGCCGCCGGGGCTGCAACGAATGCAAAAACCCTAATCAACCATAGTTATTAACCGGATGGATTGCATCCACAAAAAAAGAAAAGAGATGAAGAAAAGTTTAGTTTTCGCAGCGTCAATGCTGCTGAGCGTGTTAGTGTTTGGCCTGGCCTCGTGTGACAACGACGACGACGCAGCCAAGGTGAAAAAGCCTGTGGTGGAGCTCACCGAAGTGGGGGCGGGCAACAGCGGCGAGGTGACGGCCGGCTCCGACCTGCACCTCGAGGCCGAAGCCGAGGCCGAGGGGGGCATAGCCCGCATAGACATGACCCTGACCCCCGAGGGCGGCAAGGCGCCACGGCTGGCCGCGGCCTGGGCCGAGGGCAAGTATGTGGGTGTGCGCAACGCCGACTTCCACGAGCATGTGGACATACCGGCCGACATGCCCGCAGGCCGCTACAGGCTTGTGCTGACCGTGACCGACAAGGCAGGGCAGTCGGCTTCGGCCACGGCCGTGCTCACCGTCAGGGAACCGTCGGCAGGCAAGCTGTCGGCAAGCATAGTCGAGGTGGGCAAGGACAACTCGATGAAGGCTGTGGCCGGCGGCGAGTTGCACCTTGAGGCCGAGGTGAACGCGCCAAGCGGGATAGCGGCCATAGAGGTGGAACTGCACAACGGCGCCGCCGGATACGAAAAGACGTTTGAGTTTGCCGGCAAGTATGTGGGCAAGACAAGCGCCATGTTCCACGAGCACATTGCCGTGCCGGCCGACGCCCCGGCGGGCGAATACCACCTGCACTTCACCGTCACCGACGCTGAAGGCAACTCTGTGACCGAAGAGGCCGAGGGGCTTGTGGTGACAAGGAAATGAACCGCGGCCGGCCCGCGCCGCTGCTGGCGCGGGCCGGCGGCACAACAACAAAACGTTATGAAAACCAGGAATATATGCCATTTAGTATGCGCCGCGCTGATGGCGGCGGCATGCTCTGCCGCCGACGAGGCCGGGGCCGACCTCGAGAAACCCGTGATTGCCAGTGGGGCGGTGGCCTCGCCGGCCGACTGCCAGGTGTACCACAGGGGCGAGACGGTGGCCGTGCGCTATGTGTTTTCCGACAATGTGGAGCTCGGCAACTACAACATCGAGGTGCACAACAACTTTGACCACCATTCGCACTCTACATCGGCGGGCGACTGCGACTTCGACCCAAAGAAGCAACCCGTGAGGCCATGGGTATACAACCGGTCGTTCGCCATACCCGACGGAAGCCGCCGCTATGAGGCTAAGGTAGACATCGACATACCCGCCGACATCGACACGGGCGACTACCACTTCATGGTGCGCGTTACCGACAAGGCCGGCTGGCAGCAGCTTAAGGCCGTGAGCATAAAGATTACAGACGGTGCCGACTGACCTGCGGGCGGCCTTTCCGGCCATGCTGCCACCAGGGCGGCGCGCCGGAGGGCCGACCCAAGCAGGCCCGTTGGGCGGAATGAAAAAAAGGAGACGCATCCTTGTGGATGCGTCTCCTTGCTTGTTGTGACTCCGATGGGATTCAAACCCGTAACCTTCTGATCCGTAGTCAGATGCTCTATTCAGTTGAGCTACGGAGCCAACGCTTTGTTTGCGCCTCATTTCTGAATTGTGGTGCAAAGGTACGCAGTTTTTTTTGAATGGCCAAACATTTTCGCAAAAAAAATGCCGCGGCACTCAAAAAAAGTGCGTTTTAGTCTGTTTTTTGCCCTCTGTGCCCGGTTTTGCATGGCTTCGTGCCTCTTTTTCCATGGCTTCGTGCTTCATTGTTTTATGTCTCCGTGCTTCATTGCTCATGGCTATGTGCCACCCTTTGCGTATTTCTTTGCTGCCGTGTGCCCGCCTCTGCGGCCTTGGTCATGATGCTTTGTGCCTACGGCCGGACTGGCCGGTGGCGCCCGGCCCGTTGTGCACCCGCATACTCTGGTGAACGCAAACAGCGTTGCAGCCCGCCTCTTGACCGTGGGCAGATTCCGTTTTTTTTGCGCCTCAGGTCAAGTCTGTGTCCATTTTTTTTGCCGTTTAGTCTTTTTGGGCTATCTTTGCAAGACGTATAAAAGTAAAAAAGTGAAAAGATAATAAATAAAAAAGGTAAAAGTGAAAATGGGCTGCGCCATGCCGCAAGTTGCCGTTGGCAATGGCTGATGCTGCCCCAGGCTAAGGGTTAAGTATTAAGAATAAAGGATTTAAGGATTAAGAAAGGGTTGCGCGGTAACAACAGAATGCTGTAGAAAGGGCAAATGTCTGCGCATCCAAGTTATTAAGAATAAAGGATAAAGGATTAAGAAAGGGCTGCGCGGTGTGAGCGTAAGGCGACGGAAAAGGCAAATGTCTGCACTCCAGTACTCCTGCACTCCTGCATACAGATGCTGATGTCTGCGCCTCGGCACTCCAGCATACTGTTGCAAATGTCTGCACTCCAGTACTCCTGCACTCCTGCATGCAGTTGCAAATGTCTGCACTCCAGTACTCCTGCACTCCTGCATACTGCTGCAAATGTCTGCACTCCAGTACTCCTGCACTCCTGCATGCAGTTGCAAATGTCTGCACTCCAGTACTCCTGCACTCCTGCATACTGCTGCAAATGTCTGCACTCCAGTACTCCTGCACTCCTGCATACCGATGCAAATGTCTGCACTCCCGTACTCCTGCACTCCAGCATACTGTTGCAAATGTCTGAACTCCTGTACTCCTGAACTCCTGAACTCCTAATAAAAAAAGAATAGAGCAATGGTTTTAAACTATATCTGGATATCGTTCTTCGTCATAGCCTTCGCCATCGGCGTGGTGAAACTGGTTCTGATGGGCGACACCGGCGTGTTTCCCGCCATGATCGACTCCACGTTCGCCTCGTCGAAGACAGCCTTCGAGATATCTCTCGGGCTCACGGGCGTGCTCTCGCTCTGGCTCGGCATCATGAAGATAGGCGAGTGTGGCGGAGTGGTTGACGCGCTGTCGCGGTTGCTCAGCCCTGTGTTCACGCGCCTGTTTCCCGACATACCCAAGGGCCACCCGGCCACCGGCAGCATCTTCATGAACATTGCCGCCAACATGCTTGGCCTCGACAACGCCGCCACACCGCTGGGCCTGAGGGCCATGGAGCAGCTGCAGGGGCTCAACCCGCGCAAGGACACGGCCACCAACCCCATGATAATGTTCCTCGTGCTCAACACGAGCGGGCTCACCATCATACCCGTGAGCATACTCGTCTACCGCGCGCAGATGGGTGCCGGGCAGCCCACCGACGTGTTCATACCCATACTCCTGGCCACGTTTTTCTCAACCCTGGCGGGCATTGTGGCCACCAGCATCTACCAGCGCATCAACCTGCTCAACCGCACGCTGCTGCTCACGCTTGGCGGCATGTGCGTGGCCGTGGCCGCGGTGATATGGGGTTTCGGCCAGATGGACAAAGACCGGATGAACCTTGTGAGCACAAGCGTGGCCAACATACTGCTGATGACCATCATCGTGGCGTTCATACTGGCCGGCGTGCGTAGGCGGGTCAACGTCTACGACGCCTTCATCGAGGGAGCCAAGGAGGGCTTTACCACCGCCGTGCGCATCATTCCCTACCTCGTGGCCATACTCGTGGGCATCGGCGTGTTCCGTGCCTCGGGGGCCATGGACATGATTGTGGGCGGCGTGAGATGGGCCGTCGAGGCCTGCGGAGGCAACAGCGACTTTGTGGGGGCACTGCCCACGGCGCTCATGAAACCCCTGTCGGGCAGCGGGGCGCGGGGCATGATGGTCGACGCCATGGCCACCTACGGCCCCGACTCGTTTGTGGGCAGGCTGAGCTGCATATTCCAGGGCTCTACCGACACCACGTTTTACATCCTCGCCGTTTACTTCGGCAGCGTTGGCATACGCTACACCCGTCATGCCGTGGCGTGCGGGCTGCTGGCCGACCTGGCCGGTGTCGTCGCCGCCATAGGTGTGTGCTACATGTTCTTTTAGAATTAAGGATTGAATTAAGTATTAAGTATTAAGAATTAAGGATTAAGAAAGGGCTGCGCGGTGTCAACAGAAGGTTGTGGGAAAGACTAATGTCTGCACTCCCGCACTCCAGGCCCCTGCATTCCGATGCAAATGTCTGCACTCCCGTACTCCTGCACTCCTGCATTCTCAAGAATATAGAAAAAGTATGGCAAACTTAAAGTCATTGGCCAAGGATACGGCCATCTACGGACTGTCGAGCATAGTTGGTAGGTTTCTCAACTACCTGCTCGTGCCACTCTACACAGCCAAGCTGTCGGCCGAGAGCGGCGGTTACGGTGTGATAACCAACATGTATGCCTACACGGCCCTGTTGCTTGTCATACTCACCTACGGCATGGAGACCACCTTCTTCCGCTTTGCCAACAAAGAGGGCGAAGACCCACAGCGCGTCTACTCCACCATCCTCATAAGCGTGGGAGCCACCTCGGCCGCATTCGTGGCGCTGGTGCTGGCCTTCATCGGGCCGCTGTCGGCCTTCATGGGCTACGCCGACCATCCGTCGTACGTGTGGGTGATGGCCATGACCGTGGCCATCGACGCCTTCCAGTGCATACCGTTCGCCTACCTCAGGTACATGAAGCGCCCCGTAAAGTTTGCGGCCCTCAAGCTGCTCTTCATCGTGGTTAACATAGCCCTCAACCTGTTTTGCTTCATCGCCCTGCCCCACATCACGGGCAGGCCCACCGACGTTGGCTACGCCTTCTACATCAACCTGGCCTGCACGGCCAGCATAACGCTGTGCTTCCGCCGCGAGCTCACCGGCTTCGGCTATGTGTTCGACCGCCGCCTGATGGGCCGCATGCTGTCCTACGGATGGCCGGTGCTCGTGCTGGGCATTGCCGGCATACTCAACCAGACGGCCGACAAGATACTCTTCCCATACATCTACGACGCCCCCGACGCCCACCAGCAGCTGGGCATCTACGGCGCCGCGTCGAAGGTGGCCATGGTCATGGCCATGATAACCCAGGCCTTCCGCTATGCCTACGAGCCCTTCGTGTTCGGCAAGTCGCGCGACAGCGACAACCGCGACACCTACGCCCGGGCCATGAAGTTCTTCGTGATATTCACGCTGATGGCCTTCCTCGTGGTCGTGGGATACATAGGGCTGCTCAAGTTCATCATAGCCCGCGACTACTGGTGCGGGCTGCGCGTGGTGCCCATAGTGATGGCTGCCGAGATAATGATGGGCATTTACTTCAACCTGTCGTTCTGGTACAAGCTCACCGACCGCACCGTGTGGGGGGCCTGGTTCTCGGGGGCGGGCTGCGTGGTGCTCATCGCCGTCAACGTGGTCTTCGTGCCGCGCTACGGCTACATGGCCTGCGCGTGGGCCGGGGTGGCGGGCTACGCCACGGCCATGCTGCTCAGTTTCTTCGTAGGCCAGCGCTATTACCCCATCAGCTATCCCCTGGGCCGCATCTTCTCATACGTGGCCCTGGCGGCCGTGCTCTACGCCGGCATGGCCCAGGCCAACGCCCGGCTGCCCCTGGCGGCAGCCCTGGCGGTGAACACGGCGCTCATCGGCGTGTTCGTGGCCTACACCATTTGGCGCGACATGCCCCTCGGGGCGCTGCCCGTGGTGGGCCGGAGGCTTGCCCGCGGCAAGGGAACCGACAACGACAATACCCAAGACAATAAATAAACAATCATGAAAAAGTCAACATTGCTTATCGCTGCGGTGCTTTCGGCCGCGGCCGTCCATGCCGACGAAGGCATGTGGACGCTCTACGACCTGCCACAGGCTGTCTACAACCAGATGCAGGGCTACGGCTTCTCCGTGCCCTACGACGGCCTCTACGCGGGCCCCGACGCCATCAAGAACGTGGTGCTCAACTTCGGGGGCTTCTGCTCCGGCGTGGTCGTATCGCCCGACGGGCTTGTGTTCACCAACCACCACTGCGGCTTCGGAGCCATCAACGCCCACTCCACAGTGGAGCACGACTACATGAAAAACGGATTCTTCGCCAAGACGTATGCCGACGAGCTGCCCAACGAAGACCTCTTCGTGAGCTTCATGGTCGAGCAGAAAGACGTCACCGACAGGCTCAGCCAGATGGGCATCTACGACATGAAGCCGTCGAGGCAGGCCGACTTTGTCGACTCGCTCGAGAACGCATGGTCGAAGGAGGTGAAGCAGAAAGACTCTACGCTGCGCCTCGAGATAAAGCCGTTCTACGAGGGCAACAAGTATTACGCCACCACATACCGCGACTTCCGCGACGTGCGCCTGGTGTTCACCGTGCCAAAGTCGATGGGCAAATTCGGCGGAGAGACCGACAACTGGATGTGGCCAAGGCAGACGTGCGACTTCTCTGTGTTCCGCATATATGCCGACCCGAAGACCAACGGCCCCGCCGAATACAGCAAAGACAACGTGCCCTACCACCCGGCATCGTGGGCGCCGGTGTCGCTCGACGGCTACAAGGAGGGCGACTTCTCCATGACCATAGGCTACCCGGGCTCTACCAGCCGCTACCTCTCGTCGTACGGCATACGCGAGCGGCGCGATGCGCGCAACGCACCGAGGGCACAGGTGAGGGGCGTGAAGCAGGAAGTGATGATGCGCCACATGAGGCAGAGCGACGCCGTGCGCATAAAGTATGAGACGGCATACGCCTCGAGCTCCAACTACTGGAAAAACTCACTGGGCATGAACAAGTGCATCGACAGCATAGGGCTGATTGCGCAGAAGGCCGCCTTCGAGCGCAAGGTGCGTGCCTACGTCGACTCAACGGGCTACCTCAAGGGCAAGCTCGACTTCGACGAGCTCAAGCGCATCTACGACGGGTGCTTCGACCTGGTGAAGTCGCGCACGTTCTTCGGCGAGACTTTCTACGGCACGAGCGAGCTGGCGGCCCGGGCCATACGCGTGCACAACGGCATGGAGGTGAAGGGCCCGAAGAAGAGCAAGAAGAAACAGTACGTTGAGTTTGAAGACAACAGCGAGCACTGGGACGAGGCCACCGACAAGGAGATGTTTGCCGTGCTGCTCGACAACTACCGCAAGCAGGTGCCGGCCAAGTACCTGCCCGACTTCTACAAGACCATCGACGCCGACTATGCCGGCGACTGCCGCAAGTATGTGGACTACGTGTGGGCCAACTCCGTGCTGATGAAGCCCGGGCAGAAGATTTACATCAACAAGAAGTCGTTCATGAAAGACCCCGGCGTTAAGATGGGCCTCGACATAACGGCCGTGATGGGCGACCTCACCGCCCCGCTGCAGGCCATCATGGACTCCATCGACGAGCAGGAGCGCTACCTCTGTGCGGCCAAGCTGCGCATGGAGCAAGACATGCCCAACTACAGCGACGCCAACTTCACGATGCGGCTTAGCTACGGCCAGGTGGGCGGGTTCACGCTCGGAGGCAAGCCCTCGGGCTACTACACCACGGCCGAGAGCATAGTCGAGAAGATGAAGAAGAGCGCCGTGCAGCCCGACTACTTTGCCGAGCCGGTGATGCAGCAGCTCATGTCGGCCGCCGACTTCGGCCGCTACACCGACAAGGCCACGGGCAAGATGCAGCTCTGCTTCCTCACCAACAACGACATAACGGGCGGCAACAGCGGCTCGCCGATGTTCGACGGCAAGGGCCGACTCATCGGACTGGCCTTCGACGGCAACTGGGACAGCCTGTCGAGCGACATTTTCTTCGACTCCCGCCTGGCCCGATGCATAGGCGTCGACATACGCTATGTCATCTACATGATGGACAAGTGGGGCCACGCCGACCGCCTGCTTGAGGAGATGTTCCGCAAGTGACGCGCCGACGCTGCCTATGTGTAAACATGCGGGGAGGGCCTGATGGCTCTCCCCGCTTGCGTTTTCTCCGGGCCGGTGGCAGCCCGGCATGGCACCGAGGCCGTGGCGGCGGCTCTTGGCGGGCAAGGCTTTGGCGCCTGGCCAAGCGTAAACAGGCATGGCGGAGGCTCGCCCCCAAGGGCAGTCGCCGTGGCAAGGCGCGGCTGCGAAAGCAACCACATGGCCAAAGGTGCTGGTTTTACCTATTCTTTTTCTTTGTTTACATAATTCAATGCCATTATCGTAAGTATGGAAAATGCAAAGCTCTGCAAGGTCACTATGTCCTTTAGGATGAGTTTGTGCGGGGGTGTCAGCAGGCATTCGGCGGCATTGAACACCCAGCAGATAATCAACAAGAGCATTGTGTTTATCAAAAACTTCTTCATCGCACATCATTTTTTTTGTTATACTTAATGTCTGCGGCCTTCAGTCGGCTTGTCGCGCCGCTGCTGTGGTTGCTTGGCTTGTGCCCTGCTCCGTCGGCATTGATTTCGCTTCTGTGCCATTCCGAGCCATAAAACAGGCCGTATTTTACTGCCATACGGCCTGTTTCATAAGCCAATACGGCACGTTTCATCGACAGGTGCATCAACCTTTCAATTTCAACATCTGCCCGGTTCGATTTGAAGACTGTCGCTTCGCAAATATACACTTTTTATAATGACAACGTAAGCGGCTGGCGGGGGAAAACAGCAACGGCCCGGCATGCCGGCCAATGATGCCGCATTACGGCACATGTCGGCAGTTTCTGTTCGGCGACATGCCGCCCTGCGGGCAACAGTGGCAGGCGGTTTGCACACCGATAAAATGTAATAGATGGTGGTTGTGATGCCCCGTTTGGGATAAATGTCGTAACTTTGCAGGCCGTAACTGCCCGTGGCGGCAGCCCCGCGCCTGCCTCGTCGGGCTGTCACGGCAAAGACAATGCAAGCGAGAGCAATGCAAGTTTACTTGCGAATTGCCGAGCGCCGCTTGTCTTATTTAAAGACAATGCAAGCCAGAGCAATGCAAGTTTGCTTGCGAATTGCCGATCGCCGCTTATATGATGAAAAGAAAACATAACGCTACATGATAGAACTGCAGCCAGACAAAGGCATCCCCCGCCGCCTTTTGTTCATGATGGCAGCCATGGCGGGGCTCACCGTGGCCAACCTGTACTACAACCAGCCGCTGCTCGAGCTGATGCGTGCCGACATTGGCATGGGCGAGGTAGAGGCCAACATGGTCACCGTGGTAACCCAGGCAGGCTATGCCCTGGGCCTGTGCCTCATCATCCCGCTGGGCGACCTGTGGTCGCGGCGGCGCATCATAGTGACGTGCATGGTGGGGGCGGCGCTGATGACGGCCGCCATTGCCATCGCCACCGAGGCATGGGTGCTGTGGGCGGCGTCGCTCGTGATGGGCGCCTGCTCGGTGGTGCCGCAGCTGTTCATGCCCATGGCGGGCCAGTATTCGCGCCCGGCCGACAAGGCCCGCAACATAGGGTGCGTGCTCAGCGGACTGCTGTGCGGCATTCTGGCCTCGCGGGTGGTCAGCGGCATGGTGGGCCAATGGCTCGGGTGGCGCACCATGTTTGCCGTGGCTTCGGTGGCCATGGTGGCCTCGCTTGCGGTCATACTGGCCATGATGCCCGCCATGAAGCCCAACTTCAGCGGCTCGTGGGCCCAGCTCATGGCCAGCGTGGGGCGCATGGTGGCCGGTAGCGGGCGCATACGCGTGTGCTCGGTGCGGGCCGCCCTGGGCTTCGGGTCGATGCTGTCGGTGTGGTCGTGCATGGCTTTCAGGCTGGCGGCCGAGCCATTCTGCGCCGGTGCCGACGCCGTGGGGGCCCTCGGCCTGTGCGGCGTGGCAGGCGCCATGGTTGCCGGCGGCATGGGGCGGTTGGTAGGCCGCTTCGGCGTTCGCCGCTTCAGCGTGGCCGGGGCGGTGGTCTTGATGGGGGCGTGGGCTGTGGCCTGGGGCTTCGACGGCACCTATGCGGGCCTTGTGGTGGCCATCATTCTTATAGACATCGGGCTGCAGTGCCTGCAACTGTCAAACCAGAGCGCGTGCATGATTGAGGTGCCCGACGCGGCAAACCGCGCCAACACCATCTTCATGACCACCTATTTCGTGGGCGGGGCCATGGGCACCATGCTGTCGGCATTGGGCTGGAACATGGCCGGATGGGACGGTGTGTGTGCCGTCGGCGCCCTGCTGGCTGCTGCCTCGCTCGTGGTAACGCTCTGTTCGCGCTACTGACGGCGTGCCGATGGACTGGGGCTTTTTTTGCGCCTCATACCCCGTTTTTTACTAATTGACCTCTTCTTTTTATCCATTGACTTGTGCGCCGGGCCTCAGGGTTCGGCTTTTTCCGCATTTTGGCTTATCTTTGCAAAAGTCAAGCTGCACTCGGCAATCAGTGAGCGAGCTCACAATGCCGGCTCACCAGATAAATCCAGGAGGCTTATTAGGAGTTCAGGAGTACAGGAGTTCAGGAGTACAGACAATAGTTTAGGGTATATTTAGGTGGCGGTAGACAGAAGGCGGTAGACAGGAGGCAGGGGCACAGACAATAGTTTAGGGTATATTTAGGAGACGGTAGACAGAAGGCGGTAGACAGGAGGCAGGGGCACAGACAATAGTTTAGGGTATATTTAGGTGGCGGTAGACAGGAGGCGGTAGTCAGGAGGCAGGAGTACAGACAATAGTTTAGGGTATATTTAGGTGGCGGTAGACAGAAGGCAGGGGCACAGACAATAGCTATGGCAACATTGGAGCTCTGGGAGCATGGGGAAAGTTTTGCGGGAAGACAGTCGAATACTATTGTCTTAACTCCTTTACTCCCTAACTCCTTAACTCCCTAACTCCTTAACTCCTTAACTCCTAAAAGCCCACTATGTTTATCGGGTGTACCACAATGCTCTCGTTTGCATTGCCTTTGCATAAGTCAAGCTGCCCATAGGGAAATGATAACTACATATTATTGAGTACGCAACCGTAAAAAGAAGAGGAAAATGAAAAGCAGGATGAAGACGCTCGCCGTGTGTGCGGCGATGGCGCTGGCCGGCAGCCAGCCGGCCTGCGCCCAGCTTGGCGACATACTGAAGAAGGCCAAGCAGGGAATAGAGGCAGTAGACAAGGTGGTGGGGCAGTTTACCGGCCAGGAGGCTGCCGAGGGCCGCGAGGTGCCCGTTGCGTCGGGCGGCACCATGATCAACCCGCTCGCTTCGGTGATGGATGTAGAGCTGGTGGGTGCCTACGGCAGGAGCACGTCTGAGAATTACGGCACGGTCTACCTTGTGTTCAAGATCAAGATGCTGGCCAACAAGGCCTCTGTGGGGCTTGGCGGGGCTGTAGACAACGTGAAGTCGATGGCCGTAGACCAAGACGGCAACCAGTATCTGACGGGCACCGACGGCCAGTTTCGCAAGCCTCTGACCGAGGGTGTGGCTGTCAGGGTGGCCCTCGACGATGCCGATGCCCACTACCGCGACGTGCCGAGGTCGGTCAGGCAGATGCAGATTATCAAGGTCGGGGCGTTCATAGACCCGCAGGCCAAGGGCATGATAACGTTCAAGAATGTGCCCGTGGTGTGGGATGCCGAGCCGCAATGACGGCCGCCTCGGCTGCCGTCGGGCCTTGTGCGGCGCGCCCGCGGGTGTGTGCCGCCGCCAGCAAAACCGCATGTTTGTGGCGCATTTCAGCCGTTTTCGGCCCGTTCCATCGGCGCGGCGCCACTGTCGCCGTTGTTGGGCGACGGGCTTCCTGGAGGCGCATAGCAGCCCGGCGTGGTGCCGGTGTACTTGCGGAAGGCCCTCCTGAAGGTTGACAGCGAGTTGAAGCCGCTTTGCTGCGCCACGTAATCCAGGGTGTACTCCGGGTGCTCTTGCATCAGGGGTACGCTTTTCTTGTTTATGCGCATGGCGTTGATATAGTCGTAAAACGTCACCCCCTTCACCTCGTTGAAGTATTGGCTCAGGTAAGTGCGGTTGGTGCCGAGCCTCTCGGCCAGTTGTCTGAGCGACAGTTTCGGGTCGAGATACAGCCTGTCGTTTTCCACCATGCTCTCCATCCGGCCTGCAAAGGTGAAGTCGCGAGGGTTGGGGACGGCCTTGATGTCGGCCCCGTCGTCGTAGGGTTCGGGCGCCACGGGCCTCAGCCTGTCGCAGAAGTGTATGGTGAGCTGCCAGAAGGCTATGCCCGCCAGGTATATCAGCGAGTCGGCGGCGGGGTGCCTCACCACCGACACTACCACCCAGAGAAGCATGTAGGCGAAGCCCGCCACATACAGTTTCTTGAGCCACGATATGTCCATGTTGTCTATGTCAGAGAAGTTGGTGTAGAGATAGGCGGTGTAAATCTCGGCCCTTGCGTAGCCAATCCTTATCACCGTGGCCCCGAACAGGGCCAGGAAGGCCATGTAGACGGTGGCCATGGTGTGCGATGGCATGGCCGTATAGAGCGCCGTCAGCAGGGCGAAGGGCAGTGCCGTGAGCGCCACCCTGCGGGCGTTGACCCACCCCGGCGTGGTCAGCTCGAACAGCAGGCAGGCAAAGGTGATGGCGCTCCACCCGTCGGCCACTTGTATTGCGTCGAGCATGCGCGGCGTATAGGCGTGTGGCAGCAGCGCCGCCAGGTCTTTGGCCGTGGTCAGTGCCCAGTAGGCGCAGATGGCCCCGAGCAGCGTCTGCAGGCGCGTGCGCTGCCGCCTGGCCAGCAGTTGGCAGGCGTTTATTGCGAAGTAGGCTGTCGACACGCCGTTGAAGAATGTGGTCAGGCTCAGTTGTGGCATGTGCTTCTGTGTTGTCTTAGGTTTGTTTTCCGCCCCCGCGGCCCTTGCCTTCGGTGCTTGTGGCCCTGCGGCGCGTGGCGCGGCAGTGGGTCGTGGTTGGGGCTTTTGTCTGCAAAAATAATCATTTTTATCCGCATTTATTGCGTCGCCTGCCTGTGTTTTTGCGTTGTTCATCCATTTTTTTTGCCTCCGGCGCCATTTTGCGGGCCTGTGGCCGGCTTTCGCCGGTGGCGTGGGCCGTAGGCAGGCCGGCCGCCCCCGGGGCCCGTGGCGGCGCCACAACAGACCGGGGCCGCCTTGGGATTGTTCCCAGGCGGCCCCGCGTCAACGTTAGTATGTTTGAAAAATTTGAGAGAATCGAAACTTCACAGTTTCTTTTTTTTGTTTTAACTAAACATGATTATTATATGAGAAAGCATAGAAATGTCTTGTTTGTCAGGCCCGTGCCGTTCGCCCGGCGATGCTCTTTGTCAGGCTCCTTATGAAGTCGCGGTCTATGTCGCCCGTCAGGTTGACTATGACCATGCTGCCGGCCTTGGTGTCTGTGTGTATCATCACCAGCTCTACGGTGTCGCCGCTGGTTGTCTGCCTCACGTAGAACGTGCCGTAGGCGTGGGCGCTGCGGTAGTCTTGTGCGTGGCGGAAGCGCTGCGGGTTGTCCTTGAGCAGGCTCTCGGCCCTCTTGTAGTAGTCGGCCCCGTGCACGCTTGCCGTTATTATTCGTGCGCTCTTGAGCTTCTCGATGGCCTCGGCCATGGCCTCGTCGCGGGCGGCCCCTGGCTGCTTGGTTAGCTGCTCCATCATCGATGGGCTGATCGTCACGCAGTGTACGGCCGTGTCCTCGGTGCAGAGCTGCATGAACTTCGATGCGAAGTCGAGGCTGGTCTGCGCCGCTGCCGCCACTGTGGCGACCATTGCGGCTATGTAGCATAGCAGGCGTCTCATCGCTTCAGTGTTGAGTCGGCCCCGGCTGCCGGCGCGGCTTTGCTTGCGGTGTCGGCTGCCGCAGCGCTGCTGATGCCCTCGGAGACAAGCTGCAGGGCGTTTTCCATCTCGTCGTAGGCCACGGCGGGGTCTGTGTATGTGTCTTTGTAGCCGGCATAGTTGATGTCGTCCTTGGCGGCGTCGTGCCCGGCTGAGAAGCGTGCCGCGTTGCCTATGGTGACTATGATGGCCACCACGGCGGCTGCCTTGAACAGGGGCATGAGCCTGCTGCGCATGGTCACGGTGCGGGCCCTGACGGGTGCGGGCCTGTCTTCGGTCATGGCCAGAATCCTGGAGTCAAAGTCGTCGCCGGGCAACTGCTCTTGGCTGGCCGCGCGGCTGTAGGCGAACAGCGGCGCGTAGCGGCGGAGGTTCTCCGGCACTTGCTCTTGGCTGAAGAAGGCGCGCAGTATCTGCTCCTCTTCAAGAGAGGTCTGGCACTGCCAGTAGCGCTCTATCAACTGTTCGATGTACTTATAGTCCATATCTTTCTGTTTCGTTGAATCGTTGTCTTATCGCCTGCCGTGCGCGGAAGAGCGTCACCTTCACGCGGTCTTCGCTGATGCCAAGCACGGCGGCTATTTCCTTGTAGCTCTTGCCCTCTATGTCGCGTAGCTGCATCACGCTGCGCTGCGCTTCGGGCAGGCTGTCTATCAGGCGCCTCACCAGGCTCACGCTGTCGGTGAGCATGGCCTTGCGCTCGGGGTTCGAGGCGGTGGAGTCGTCGGTGGGCTCTGCGCCCGGGGTGTCGTCCATGCTGCGGCCCTGGCTTGCCATCTTCTTGTTCTTGTCGAGGGCCAGGTTGCGGCAAACGGTGAGGCAGAAGGCTTCCATCGACTCTATGGCGTGCCATTCGTCGCGGCGGTTCCACACTTTTATCATCGTTTCTTGCACAACGTCTTCTGCCTCCGCGTTATTGAGAGTAATGCGGAGAGCGAGCCGGAAGAGTTCGTTCTTCAGCGGCAAGACGTCGTTCCGAAAACTTATTTCTTTCATCCTCTCTATACTGTAGACGATTGTGCGGGGGAAATGTTACACGCCGGGGCAAATTTTTTTATGTTGTCTTTTTGCGCGGTGTATATTTTGTTTGGGAGTTAAGGAGTTAGGAAGTAAAGGAGTTAAGACAATGGTTTTTGTGTACAATGGAGTTAGAGGGAGGTAGAAGGAGTTATGGGGAGTTAGAAGACAATGGCGTTTGCTTGATGGAGGGTGGGAGGGAGTTAAGGAGTTAGGAAGTAAAGGAGTTAAGACGATGGTTTTGTGTACAATGGAGTTAGAGGGAGGTAGAAGGAGTTATGGGGAGTTAGAAGACAATGGCGTTTGCTTGATGGAGGGTGGGAGGGAGTTAAGGAGTTAGGAAGTAAAGGAGTTAAGGCAATGGTTTTGGAAACATGGGAGCTCTGGGAGCATGGGGAAAGTGTTGCAGGAAGAGATAGTCAAACGCCATTGTCTTCTAACTCCCCATAACTCCTTCTACCTCCCTCTAACTCCATTGTACACAAAAACCATTGTCTGTACTCCTGAACTCCTGTACTCCTGCACTCCAAAAATTACCCCCTAAAAAGCCCCCGGGTTTATCCGGTGAGCCGCCGTGGGCCTCATGGCGTTGCAAGGAGGGCTGTCTTGCAATGCGAAACGGCCCGTATCAGCGGGTGATACGGGCCGTATTGCTGTTTGGCTCGGGGCGTGGCATGGCTGTGTGCCGTCAGTGCACCACGGTGCCGGCATCTGTGCCTATGGCCGATGCCTGGGTGATGACCACCCGGCTCACGCCGGCCTCCACGGCCGCGAGGGCGTTTTCTATTTTCGGTATCATGCCGCCGGCCACGGTGCCGTCGGCCGTGAGCCGCTCGAAGTCGGCCCGGGTGATCGACGGTATCACCGACGTGGGGTCGTCGGCGTCGGCCATCACGCCGGGTTTCTCGAAGCTGTAGACGAGCGTCACGTCGTATGCCTTGGCCAGGGCCTTGGCGGCCTCCGAGGCTATGGTGTCGGCGTTGGTGTTGAGCAGCTGGCCGTTGCCGTCGTGGGTGAGCGGTGCCAGCACCGGCACGGCTCCGCCCTCGATGAGCGCCGAGAGCCGTTTGGCGTCGGCGCGGTCGACGTCGCCCACGAAGCCGAAGTCGATGCCGTCTCTCACCGGGCGGCGGTGTGAGCGCATCACGTCCATGTCGGCACCGGTGAGGCCTATGGCGCTCATGCCGCGCGAGGCCAGGGCGGCCACTATGCCCTTGTTGACAAGGCCGCCGTAGACCATGGTCACCACCTCGAGCATGGCCTCGTCGGTGATGCGGCGCCCGCCCACCATGCGGCTCTCTATGCCGAGGCGCGATGCCACCTGGGTGGCGCGGCGCCCGCCCCCGTGGACAAGGGCCTTGCGCCCGCCGATGCGGCAGAAGCCGTCGAGCAGGGCGCCGAGCTGCGCCGGGTCTTCCACCACGGCGCCGCCAACCTTGACTATTGTCAGTTTTTCTTTCATCTCAATGTATGCTGTTTGGGTGTCGGGGGCTCCGGCCGGCGCGTGGCGGCCGCAGCCCCGTGCCCTGCTGTCGTTCACTCAAGGTAAGTGTAGCCATAGAGCCCGGAGCGGTAGTTGCTCAGGAACTCCTTGCCCTCGTCGAGGGTGATGCGCCCTTCCTTCACGCTCTTGGTCACCCACATCTCCAGCTGGCGCACCAGCTTGCGCGGGTTGTACTGCACGTAGTCGAGCACCTCGGCCACCGTCTCGCCGTCTATCACCTGGTCTATGTGGTAGTGGCTGTCTCTCACGCTGATGTGCACGGCCGTGGTGTCGCCGAACAGGTTGTGCATGTCGCCCAGAATCTCCTGGTATGCCCCCACGAGGAACACCCCGAGGTAGTAGGGCTCGTTTTTCTTGAGCGCGTGCACGGGCAGTATGTGCGAGTTGTTGCGGTTGGTCACGAAGTTGGTTATCTTGCCGTCGCTGTCGCACGTTATGTCTTGCAGCGTGGCGCTGCGCGTGGGCCGCTCGTCGAGCCGCTGTATGGGCACTATCGGGAAGAGCTGGTCGATGGCCCAGGCGTCGGGCAGCGACTGGAAGAGCGAGAAGTTGCAGAAATACTTGTCGGCCAGCAGCTTGTCGAGGTTCACCAGCTCCTCGGGCGTGTGCTTGAGCTGCTTGGCCAGTATGTTGATTTCCCTGCATACGCTCCAGTACATGCTTTCAATCTCGGCGCGTGTGCGCAGGTCTACTATGCCGTGGCTGAACAGGTCGAGCGACTCCTCGCGTATCTGCTCCGCGTCGTGCCAGTCTTCGAGCATGGTGCGCGGGTTCAGGTTGTCCCAGATGTCGTACAGGTCGCGCACGAGCTGGTGGCTGTCGGCCGTGGGCTCGTATTCCTCTGGCATCTCGGGCAGCGACGCCGTCTCGAGCACGTCTATTACGAGCACCGAGTGGTGTGCCGTGAGCGAGCGGCCGCTCTCGGTTATGATGTTGGGGTGGGGCAGGCCGTTCTTGTTGGCTGCCTCGACGAAGGTGTAGATGCAGTCGTTGACATACTCCTGTATGGAGTAGTTCACGGAGCTCTCGCTGCTTGGCGAGCGCGTGCCGTCGTAGTCTACACCGAGCCCTCCGCCGCAGTCTACGAAGTCGACGTTGTATCCCATCTTGTGCAACTGTATGTAGAACTGCGACGCCTCGCGCAGGGCGGCCTGTATGCGGCGTATCTTCGTTATCTGGCTGCCTATGTGGAAGTGTATCAGCCTGAGGCATTCGCGCATGTTCTTCTTGTCGAGCAGCTCGAGCGCCTCGAGCAGCTCGCTGCTCGTCAGTCCGAACTTGCTGGCGTCGCCGCCGCTGTCTTCCCACTTGCCGCTGCCCGACGAGGCCAGCTTTATGCGTATGCCCAGGTTGGGCTTCACGTCGAGCTTCTTGGCCACGCGGGCTATGATGTCGAGCTCGTTGAGCTTCTCGACCACTATGAATATGCGCTTGCCCATCTTCTGGGCGAGCAGGGCAAGCTCTATGTAGCTCTGGTCCTTGTATCCGTTGCAGATGATGAGCGAGTCGCTCTGGCACTGCACGGCGATGACGGCGTGGAGTTCGGGCTTGGAGCCGGCCTCGAGCCCGAGGTTGAACTTGCGCCCGTGGCTTATTATCTCCTCTACCACGGGCTGCATCTGGTTCACCTTTATGGGGTAGATTATGAAGTTCTCGCCTTTGTAGTCGTACTCCTGGGCCGCTTTCCTGAAGCAGCTGCTGGTCTTCTCGATGCGGTTGTCGAGGATGTCGGGGAAGCGGAGCAGCACCGGGGGAGTGACGTCCCGCAGCGCGAGCTCGTCCATCACGTCGCGCAGGTCTATCTGCGTCTCGTCCTTGCATGGCGTGACGTAGGCGTGGCCTCGGTCGTTGACGCCGAAGTACGACGTGCCCCACCCGTTGATGTTGTACAGCTCCTTGGAGTCTTCAATGGTCCACTTTTTCATTTTCTCTCTGTGTCGTTGGGTTTCTATGATGTGTATGGTTTAGCCTTGCGCCGGCCGTGCGGGCGTTGCCGCCGGCCGCGTCGGTCAGACGCCGAGCATCTTCCTGATGCCCGCCACGGCCAGCCCCACCTTGCCGTGGCTGTCGAGCAGGTTGACGTCGTAGGTGTAGCGGGCCTTGGCGTAGTAGGGCTCGCGCTCGCCCAGCTGCCTGGCTATGAAGCCGGTGAGCTCGTCGCCCGTCTTGCCCTTGATGAGCGGTCGCTCCGTCTTGCCCATCATCAGGTGGCTGTGCAGCACCTCGGGCGTGGCCTTGAGGTAGACCACGGGCCCCCGGCTGTTCATGTAGTCGATGTTGTCGAAGAAGCACGGCGTGCCGCCGCCGCAGCTCAGCACCACGTCTTCGAACTCGGCGGCCTCGTGGAGCATGGCCCTCTCCACCTGGCGGAAGCCCTGCTCGCCCCGCTCGGCGAAGAGTTGGGGCACCGTCTTGTGCATCCGGGCCTCGATGTACCAGTCGAGGTCGTAGAACTGCAGGCCCAGCTCCCTGGCCAGCGCCTTGCCCACGGTGGTCTTGCCGGCCCCCATGTAGCCTATGATGATTATCCGGGTCATTGCTTGCGTGGTGTTGTCGCCCTGTCGGGGCGGTGTCATTTCTTCTTCTGCTCGCTCTTTTGCTCGGCGGCGTCTATCACCTCCACGCACTCCTCGAGCGTCAGGTCGGCTGCCCGGGCGTGCATGGCCTTTGGCAGGCGGTAGTTCTTGCCGCCGAAGGTGAGGTAGGGGCCGTAGCGCCCGTTGAGCACCTCTATGGGGTTGTCGCCGTTGAATGTCTTTATGTGGCGCTGCTGCTCGAGCAGCCTTTTCTTCTCTATCAGCGCCACGGCCTTGCCGAGCGTGACGGTGAGCGGGTCGTCTTCCTTGGGCAGCGACACGTATTTCTTGTTGTGCAGTATGTAGGGCCCGAACCTGCCGGCGCCCACCGTGACCTTGTGGCCCTCAAACTCGCCCAGCTCCCTGGGCAGCTTGAACAGCTCGAGGGCCTCGTCCAGCGTTATGGTCTCCATGCCCTTGTCCGACGGCAGCTGCGCGAAGCGGGGCTTGTCGTTGTCGTCGGCCGCCCCTATCTGCACCACGGGGCCGTAGCGGCCTATCTTCACGAACACCGGCTTGCCCGTGGCCGGGTCGGTGCCCAGCTCGCGCTCGCCGGCCTTGTGCTCCGAGCGGGTGTTGAGGGTCTTCTCAACCACGGGCTCGAAGTCGCGGTAGAAGTCTTTCATCATGTCGGTCCACTTCTCGCCCCCCTCGGCTATCTCGTCGAACTTCTGCTCCACCTTGGCTGTGAAGTTGTAGTCCATTATCACCGGGAAGTATTTCATCAGGAAGTCGTTCACCACGATGCCTATGTCGGTGGGCAGCAGCTTGCCCTTGTCGCTGCCCGCCATCTCGGTGCGGGTCTTCTGCGTCACCACCTTGCCCTTGAGCGTGTCGACGGTGTACTGGCGCTCCTCGCCCTTGTGGTCGCCCTTGTGCACGTAGTCGCGCTGCTGTATGGTGCTTATCGTGGGGGCGTAGGTCGACGGGCGGCCTATGCCCAGCTCCTCGAGCTTGTGCACCAGGCTGGCCTCGGTGTAGCGCACGGGGCCCTGGCTGAAGCGCTCGGTGGCGGTCACCTCGCGGCGCTGCAGCTCCTGCCCCTCGGCCATGGGCGGCAGCAGGCGCGAGCCTTCGTCGGCGCCCTGGTCGTCGTCGTCGGACGACTCGCGGTATACTTTAAGGAAGCCGTCGAACTTGACCACCTCGCCGGTGGCCGTGAACTGCGGCGCGCCGGCCGTGGCCTTGCCCCCCGCGGGCTCTATGGCTATGGTCACGGTGGTCTTCTCTATCTCGGCGTCGGCCATCTGGCTGGCGGCCGTGCGCTTCCATATCAGGTCGTAGAGCCGCTTCTCCTGCGCCGTGCCGTCGATGGTGGTGGCGTCCATGTATGTGGGGCGTATGGCCTCGTGGGCCTCCTGCGCCCCCTTGGCGTGGGTGTGGTACTGGCGCGTCTTGCTGTATTTCTCGCCCCAGAGCCTCACTATCTCGTCGCGGCTGGCGGCCAGGCAGAGCGTCGACAGGTTGACCGAGTCGGTACGCATGTATGTTATCCGCCCGCTCTCATAGAGCCTCTGGGCTATCATCATCGTCTGCGACACGGTGAAGCCGAGCTTGCGCGCGGCCTCCTGCTGCAGCGTCGATGTGGTGAACGGCGGCGCGGGCATGCGGCGCAGCGGCTTCTTCGCCACCGAGCTCACGCGGAAGGTGGCGTCCTTGCAGCTCTCGAGGAAGGCCTCGACCTCGCTGTGCGCCTTGAACCGGGTGTCGAGTTCGGCCTTCACCTCGGTGGCCGAGCCGTCGGCGGCGGTCAGGGCGAACACGGCCGCCACGCGGTAGTAGGGCTCGCTCTTGAACGCCTGTATCTCGCGCTCGCGCTCTACTATGAGCCTCACGGCCACGCTCTGCACGCGCCCGGCCGACAGGGCGGGCTTCACCTTGCGCCACAGCACGGGCGAGAGCTTGAAGCCCACGAGGCGGTCGAGCACCCGGCGCGCCTGCTGGGCGTTGACCAGGTTCATGTCGATGTGGCGCGGGTGCTTTATGGCTTCGAGTATGGCTGGCTTTGTTATCTCGTGGAACACTATGCGGTTGGTGTTTTTCTCGTCGAGCCCGAGCACCTCGCACAGGTGCCAGGATATGGCCTCTCCCTCGCGGTCTTCATCGGAGGCGAGCCATACCTGGCTTGCCTGCCCGGCGCATTGGCGCAGCTCCTTGACGAGCTTCTGCTTCTCGTCGGGCACCTCGTAGTGGGGTTCGAGCGTCTCGGTGTCTATGCTCAGCTCCTTTTTCTTGAGGTCGCGTATGTGGCCGTAGCTCGACATGACCTTGTAGTCACTGCCCAGAAACTTCTCTATCGTTTTCGCCTTGGCCGGCGACTCTACTATGACTAAATTCTTAAGCATACTCGGTATGATGGTTTGTTTGGGGTGCAAAAGTAAGCAAAAACTTCGCTACCACATTATATATAAGCCCTTTTTTCTACTTTTTTAATTGTTTTCCAGGCGGCCCGTACGCTGGCGGCCCTTGCCGCGGGGGCCGTCTGGCGTGGCGGCGGGGGCCGTTTGGCAAGCCAATACGTGCCGTCCCGCAACCCGGGACGGCACGTATTGCCTGCTCCCCGCCGCCGCGCGCCGCCGCCGCGTGGCCCGGGCCCGGCCCGGCGGGGCTCACAGCCCGTGCTCCTTGAGGAACATGTAGAGGGCCTGGCGTATGGAGCGCAGCCCGAACTGCTCGGTGTGTATCTCGCCCAGCGGCAGCCAGAAGCACTCGGCGGCGTCGTCGGCGGCAGCCGGGGCGGCGCCTTCGTCGACGGTGCACCTGAAGAACATGTCGAGCGTGTGGATGGTGATGCCCGAGTAGAGGTAGATGTTGGGCAGGCTGAACATATACTTGGCCGAGGTCACGGTGAGGCCCGTCTCTTCGAGTATCTCGCGCGCCACGCCTTCCTCGGCCGTCTCGTCGTTGTCGATGAAGCCCCCGGGCAGGTCGAGCGTGCCCTTGGCCGGCTCCTTGCCCCTGCGCTCCACGAGCAGCTCGCCGCGCCCGTTGGTGATGAAGGCCGCCGTGGCGGCGCTGGGGTTCATGTAGTAAGTAAAGCCGCAGTTCTCGCACTGCTTGCTCTTCGCGTTGTGTTCGGCGAAGTGTTTGCTGCCGCATACCGGGCAGTAGGTGAATTTTTCTAATGGGTGCATAGCCTATGTTGTTGAAATCTTCTGCAATATTACGAAAAAAATATCAAGCAATGTAATGTCTCGGCTTGTTTTTTTCGCCCGCCCGCCTAATGCCACGGCCAACGCCGGCCTTGCCGTTGCCATGATGCAACAGGCCGTGATGGTGGCTATGGCGGCTGGGCGTTTCATGTCATTGTGGTGCCTGGGTGTTGTCGCGTCGGGCCAGCATTTGCCTGGCCTGCTCTATTATGGCGGTCAGCCCGGCCGTGGTCTCGGCCCGCAGCATGGCTATGCGCGTGGGCCTGAAGTCGGCTATGCCCTTGAACACGGGCGTGGCGGCCAGGTGGCGGCGTGTGTGCAGTATGCCCCGGTATTCGTCGATGCGCTCCACGTTGATGCGCAGCTGCTCCAGCAGCACGTCTATCTTCTCGTCGGTGGTCAGTGGCGGCGGGGCCCCGGGGCCGAGGTCGAGGCAGTCGCGTATCTCCTTGAATATCCACGGGCGTCCGAACGTGGCCCTGCCCACCATCACGGCGTCGACGCCGTAGAGCTCGAAGGCCCGCCGCGCCTGCTCGGGGGTGGTGATGTCGCCGTTGCCTATTATCGGTATCTTGATGCGCGGGTTGCGCCTGACGTCGGCTATGGGGCCCCAGTCGGCCTCGCCGGTGTACATCTGCGCCCTTGTGCGGCCGTGTATGGTCAGTGCGCTTATGCCGCAGTCTTGCAGCTGTTCGGCCAGTTCGGGTATGATGATGTGCGACGCGTCCCACCCGAGCCTGGTCTTCACCGTCACGGGCAGGCTCACGGCCTTTACCACCTCGCGCGTTATCTCGAGCATCAGGGGTATGTTCTGTAGCATGCCCGCCCCGGCGCCCTTGCCGGCCACCTTCTTCACGGGGCACCCGAAGTTGAGGTCGATGAGGTCGGGGCGTGCCTGTTCGACAATGCGCGCGGCCTCGACCATGGCGTCGACGGAGCGGCCGTATATCTGTATTCCCACGGGCCTCTCGTCGTCGCTGATGGCCAGTTTGCGCTCTGTGGCCTTCACCGAGCGCACCAGTGCCTCGGCGCTGACGAACTCTGTGTATACCATTGATGCCCCGAAGCGCTTGCACAGCAGCCTGAATCCAATGTCGGTGACGTCTTCCATCGGTGCGAGCAGCACCGGCCGGGGTCCTAAGTCGATGTTTGCTATTTTCATTTTCTGTAGTCGCTAAAGTCTTGTTTGTCAGTCAATCCAGTGGTAGGCCCCTCCGGCGAGCGGCCTTACGAGCCCTTTCATCTCCATCTGGAAGAGCAGGGCGGCGAGCCGTGCCACGGGCATTCGCGTCTGCGCGGCCATGGTGTTGAGCTGCATGTCGTTGGATTGTTGCAGCAGCCGGGCCACGGCCTGTTCCTCGTCGGTCAGTTCGGGGAAGAGCTGCCTGGCTATGCCGGCGCGGCGTGCGGCCTCGGCGTGGGCCTGCGTGGCCCAGCCGAGCGTCTCGGCTACGTCGGCGGCCGAGGTGACGAGCACGGCGGCGTTGTCGCGTATGAGCCTGTTGCACCCTTCGGAGTAGGGTGCCCCCACGGCCCCGGGGTATGCCAGCACCTCGCGGTTGTAGCTGCGCGCTATGCCGGCTGTTATCAGTCCGCCGCCCCGGGCTGCGCTCTCCACGAGCACTGTGGCGTCGGCCATGCCTGCCACTATGCGGTTGCGCATCACGAAGTTGGCCTTGTCGGCGTTGGTGCCGCTCATGAACTCGGTGAGCAGTCCGCCCTGCGCGAGCATGGCCTTGGCCGTGTCGCGGTGGCTCGGGGGGTAGATGCGGTCGAGCCCGTGGGCCATCACGGCCACTGTGTCGAAGCCTTCGGCCAGTGCCTGCCTGTGGGCGCAGATGTCGACGCCGTAGGCCAGTCCGCTGACCACGAGCACGTCGTCGAACATGCCGCGCAGCCCTGCCATGAGCTCTTGCGCCATGTCGCGGCCGTAGGCCGTGCAGTGGCGCGTGCCTACCACGCTTATCACCCTGGCGCTGTTGAGGTTGGCCGTGCCGCGGTAGTAGAGGGCCAGTGGCGCGTCGGGGCATTCGTCGAGGCGTCGGGGGTAGTCGGGATCGGCGGGGGTGAGCACCCTGACGGAGTGCCTGGCGGCAAACTCCATCTCGGCCTCGGCCCGCCGTAGGGCCGTGTCCCAGTTACCGAGCTCCTTGAACATCCTCGTGGGGCAGCCGCCGGCCAGGCGGGCTATGTCGGCGCGGTTGTCGTAGGCGGCCGTGGCGCTGCCCATGGCGCGGTAGATGGCCTGTGCCGCCGCGAAGTTGAAGCGGCAGATGCGCGCCAGGGCCATGGCGTACAGTCTTTCTTGCTCGCCCATCGGTCAGATGTATTTGGCCAGGGCGCGGTCGTAGTCGGGGCTGTTGGCCAGCCTGCCGCCCACGAGGCACACCACCTCGACGGTGCTCCTGAAGCAGAGCCTGTCGTCGGTGGCCCGGTAGATGTCGTGGTAGAAGATGTAGCGCAGGCCCTCTTTCCTGAGGGCCAGGCGCGATACGAACTCGTCGTCGCACCTTAGCGGCACCTTGTATTGCAGGTTCATCCTTGCCACCACGGCGTCGGTGCCGCGTCGGTGCATCTCGGCGAAGCTCAGGCCGCACTGCTTTAGGAACAGGTGGCGGGTGTGCTCGGTGTAGTGCAGGTAGTTGGCGTTGTTCACTATGCCTTCGATGTCGCACTCGTAGTCGCGGACTAGCATTTTTGTCTCAAAGATATATTCCATTGGCTTTTGCTTTTGGGAGCTCTGGGAGAGCTGGGGTGGGAGAGCTGGGGGTTTTTGGGGAGCTCTGGGAGGAATGGGAGAACTGGGAGGACTGACCATTCGGCCGAGGCAGACAGGATGGTTTGCCTTTTCGCCCGGTGCAGCTTGGCTTTTTGGCCGGGGTTGCTTGGGCTTTCGGCCGGTGCGGCTAGGCCTTTCGGCTTGGGCGGCTAGGCCTTTCGCCCTGTGCAGCTTGGCTTTTCGGCCGGTGTTGCTTGGGCTTTTGGCTTGTGCGGCTTGGCTTTTGGCCGGTGCAGCTTGGGTTGTCGGCCGGTGTTGCTTGGCTTTTCGGCCGGTGCGGCTAGGCCTTTCGGCTTGGGCGGCTTGGCCTTTCGGCTTGTGCAGCTTGGCCTTTGGGCCTGGGCAGCTTGCCTTTTTGGCCGGTGTTGCTTGGCTTTTCGGCCGGTGTTGCTTGGCTTTTCGGCCGGTGTTGCTTGGGCTTTCGGCTTTGGCAGCTTGGCTTTTTGGCCAGTGCGGCTTGGCTTTTTGGCCGGGGTGGGGTTGGGCAGCGGCTTAGGTGTGGGCTTTGGCCTTTTTCAGGTATTCGTAGCCGAAGCGGCAGCGCAGGCAGTCGCGGCGGTCGCAGTATGCGTGCTTGAGCTGTATGAGGGCTTGGCTGTCGGCGGCTGTCCTGGCGTTGATTCCACACTCGCGCCATGTGCGTATGATGGCGTTGTTTTCGGGCTTCAGGCTGTCGAGCAGCTCGAAGGCCCGCTCGCACAGCGACTCGTCCATGGTGTGGCGGCCGTAGGCGAAGAGCATGGGTATGGCGGTGTTGATGGCCAGCAGGCTGAGCGACTGCCCCGACAGGCGCTTCGGGTTGCGCGCGCTCTCGGCCCCGAACGTGTAGTGCGTCTCCCAGTATGGCGACACGCGGGTGGCCAGCAGCTGCCTCACGTCGTCGGCGCTGCGGCATTCGAGCAGCATGCTGAGGCCCGTGCGGCCCTCGTGGTAGAGGGTGGCCATCTGCGATATGCGTATGTGCGGGAAGTTCTGCGGCCTGAGCCTCATGAATCGCCACAGCGTGCGGTCGATGGGCCTGAGCGAGAACTTGCGGGCCAGGTAGGCGTATTCGGCCTGCAGGCGGGCCAGGTATGCGTCGGCGGCAGTCCCCTTGTCGCGCCCCCGTCCGTCGGCTCCGTCGCCGAGCAGGCCCGCCTGCCCCATGAACAGGGCCTCCACCTGGAACGGGTCGTCGCGGTGGTGGGCTGCCGCCTGCAAGGGCACGTTCATGGCCCAGGCCTCGAAGGCGTCGCCGTTGATGCCGAAGCCGTAGTTGCGGGCCAGCGTCACGAAGTAAGCCTCTTCCCACGAGCCCGCCCTCATGGCTGCCCTGCGGCTGATGGCCCCGGTTTTCTGCTCCAGCCGCTCGGCCTGCAGCGCGGCCAGCCACGAGGTGACCGTCATCGGCGGCAGTGTCGGTATGATGCGGTAGCAGGGCGGGTAGGTGTCGGTGGCAAGCAGTTCGCGGTAGTTTTCGGCCACGTATGGCGGCACGCCCATCACCATCTGCGCCACCCGGCGCCCCCGGCTGTCGGCCGTGGCGGCGTCGGCGCAGGCCACCACGTGCAGCACCACGCTGTCGTAGGCGGCGTCGGTGTGGTGGCCGTGGGCCGTCCAGTCTGACGCCCTGTCGTGAATCTCGACGTTGCCCACCCACAGCGTGCCCCCAATCTTCACCTTGGCGTTGAAGAAGTCGGGCCCCGCATCGGTGTTGTGCAGCCCCGGGTCGATGACCTCGACCTCGCGCCCGTCGGTGGTCGAGAGCCCCGCGCCGTCATACAGTCGGTGCTTCCATACGTAGTGCAGCAGTTGTTCCATGCTTGGCTAACCGTTATTACTTGTTTGAGGCCGGCGCCCCGTTGCCTGCGTGCGGCCTGTTGCCGCCGGTGGGCGGGGCGCTTGTCTTATTGCAAAGATAATGCAAGCAAGGGCAATTTGAACTTGTTCACATTTTGCCGAGCGCAGCTTATCTTATGCAAAGATAATGCAAACGAGCGAAGACAGAGCTTGCTCTGAATCTTCCGAATGCAGCTTATCTTATGCAAAGATAATGCAAATAGCCGACATTATGCCCGCCCGGGGCAAGAATATGCACTGGGGAGGCAAGAAAAAGAGGCGGGGCGGGGTGGCGGCGCAGCCGGATGGCCGTGGTGCCGCCGTGGCGTTTTCGCCAGAAAATGCGCCATTGTAGCGTAAAACGGGCCGTTTCATCGGGCGGCGGAGGCCGTTTGGCGAGCCCGTCAGGCACGTTTTGCAAGCCGCGGCGCAACCATGGCCGCACGCATGGTGCATGGCGGTGCGTGGGGCTGCGCGCGCGGCTTCCGCGAAAGGGGCTGCGAAAAAAACTGCGCCGCTGGTGTAGCAAAACGGGCCCGGCGCGCGCCTAAGGAATAAAGCGGCATTTGAAAACAATACAATTGCGAAAATACGAGACCAAAAGAAAGCGAGAAAGAATTTGAGCGGCTCGTCACCGAGCACCGCGCCACGACATACACCGTGTGCTGCATGTTCTCGAAGGATGCCGACGAGGCGGCCAACCTCTTCCAGGAGGTGCCCGTCAACTTGTGGCGGGGCATGGGCGGCTTCGGGGGGCGCAGCGACGTGCGCACGTGGATATATCGCGTGAGCCTTAAAAAACACCTGCGTGAGCCACGACCGCAAGCGGCCCCGCGCCACGGCATCGCCCGCCTGTGCCTGCCAATGCGCCCCCAAAATCGCCATGTTAGCGCCCCGACATGGCGATTTTTTGCTGAAAATCAGCATTGTATGGGCAAAATTCACTAACTTTGCAACGTTTAATACGAAATAATATGAAAATAGCATTGATCGGCTACGGCAAGATGGGCAAGATGATAGAGCAGATAGCCTTGGGCCGCGGCCACCAGATTGTAAGCATCATCGACGTGGACAACCAGCAGGACTTCGACTCGCCGGAGTTCGCATCGGCCGACGTGGCCATAGAATTCACCAACCCCACTGCCGCCTACGGCAACTACCTCAAGGCCTTTGCCAAGGGGGTGAAGGTGGTGAGCGGCTCCACCGGCTGGCTCAAAGACCACAAGGCCGACGTGGAGCGCATGTGCACCGAGGGAGGGCAGACGCTGTTCTGGGCGTCGAACTTCTCGGTGGGCGTGGCCATCTTCTCGGCCGTCAACCGATACCTGGCCACCATCATGAACTCGTTTCCCGAGTATGACGTGGCCATGGAGGAGACCCACCACGTGCACAAGCTCGACGCCCCCAGCGGCACGGCCATCACCCTGGCCGAAGAGATAGTAGACCGCCTCGACCGCAAGCAGCGCTGGGTGAAGGGCACCGTGCAGGCCGCCGACGGCACCGTAAGCGGCACCGAGGCATGCGCCCCCGGCGAGCTGCGCATCGACGCCGTGCGCCGCGGCGAGGTGCCCGGCATACACACGGTGAAGTATGACAGCCCGGCCGACAGCATCACCATAACCCACGACGCCCACTCGCGCCAGGGGTTCGCCCTGGGGGCGGTGCTCGCCGCCGAATACACCGCCGGCCACACCGGGCTGCTCACCATCGGCGACATGTTCAAGTTCTGACATCACACAACCAACAGTAAAGCGCAACCGAAATGGCTATCGAAAAAAAGAGAAACATGCGCCGCCAGTGGATCAAGTGCGGCGTGGTCATGGCCCTCTACCTGCTGTTCCTGATATGGGTGAAGAGCTGGTGGGGGCTCATAGTGGTGCCCTTCATCTACGACGTGTACATCACCAAGAAGATACGCTGGCAGTGGTGGAAAGACTCCGAGCCGCCCGTGAGGTTCGTGATGTCGTGGGTCGACGCCATCGTCTTCGCCCTCGTGGCAGTGTATTTCATCAACCTGTTCTTCTTCCAGAACTACGTCATACCGTCGTCGTCGCTCGAGAAGTCGCTCCTCACCGGCGACTACCTCTTCGTGAGCAAGGTGAGCTACGGCCCGCGAATACCCCAGACGCCGCTCACCATGCCGCTCACGCAGCACACGCTGCCCGTGGTTGAGTGCAAGTCGTACATAGAGTGGCCCCACTGGGACTACCGCCGCGTAAAGGGCCTCGGCCACGTTGAGCTCAACGACATAGTGGTGTTCAACTACCCCTCGGGCGACACGCTGTGCTCCGCGCCGCAGTACCAGGCCATGGACTTCTACTCGCTGTGCTACGCGCTGGGCTACCAGATAACGGGCCAGGGCCCCGCCCCCGACTCGCTCACGGCCGAGCAGCGCATGGGATACTACAACGCCGTGTACAGCGCAGGCCGGAAGTACATAGCCGACAACCCCGGCGAGTATGGCGAGGTGATAACGCGCCCGGCCGACCGCCGCGAGAACTACGTCAAGCGGTGCGTGGGACTGCCCGGCCAGACGCTGCAGATAAAGAACCGCATAGTGTACCTTGACGGCAAGCCAAACAAAGAGCCCGACAACGTGCAGTACACATACTACGTCAAGCTGCGCCAGTCGCTGCCCGAAGACATAGTGCGCGAGCTCGGCATTTCCAACGAAGACATCATGAGCCTGAACACCATGGGCTACATGCCGCTCACAAAGCGGGCCGTGGCCGTGCTCTCGCAGCGCCGCGACCTGGTGGAGAGCATAGAGCTGAACACCGACGCCACCGACATGGACATCTACCCCCTCGACGGCAACAAGCACTGGACGCGCGACAACTACGGCCCCGTGTGGATACCGGCCAAGGGCAAGAGCATCGACCTCACGCTCGACAACCTGCCCGTCTACGAGCGCCCCATACGCACATACGAGGGCAACGACCTGCAGGTGCGCAACGGCAAGATATACATCAACGGCCGCGAGGCCAGCTCGTACACCTTCAAGATGGACTACTACTGGATGATGGGCGACAACCGCCACAACTCGGCCGACTCGCGCTACTGGGGCTTCGTGCCCGAAGACCACATAGTGGGCAAGCCCATCTTCATCTGGTGGTCGAGCGACCCCGACCGCAAAGGCCTGGCAGGCGTGCGCTGGAACAGGCTGTTCAAGTTTGTCGACAACATCAAGTGACGCCCCACGGGGCACCAACACACCGACCGGCAGATGAGGGCATGGCTGAAAACCATATTGGCACTGGCAGCCGCGGCACTGGCCGTGGCTCTGTTCCGTGCTCTCTTCTTCACCCTCTACACCGTGGGCGGCGACCGCTTTGAGCCAGTGTTCAAGGCGGGCGACCGCGTGCTGGTGAACCGGTGGAGCTACGGGCTGCGCACAGGCGGCATGAACGGCCTGTTTGGCTACGGCCGCGTCTTCGCCGACAGCGTCGGCGTGGGCGACATAGTGGCCTTCGACAGCCCTGCGCCCGGCGGCGAGGGGGTGTATGTGTGCCGCTGCGCCGCGCTGCCCGGCGACACCGTGGCCACGCCCGAGGGCACCATCGTAGTGCCGGGCCGGGCAGCCACCTGCGCCCCCGAAGACTACTACTGGATGCAGGCCCTGGGCGAGGCCGACACCATAGACAGCCGACTGTTCGGCCCCGTGCCCGAGAGCCTCATACTGGGCCGCGTCTGCCTCATAGTCTACAGCCACGACGACAGCCGCCCCTTCTACACCGGCTACCGCCGCGGGCGAACGCTGCTCATGCCTTACTGAGCCGCACGCCAACCACAACCAACGATATGCAAGCACTACTCTCCACAACCTACTTCGGCCCCGTGCAGTGGTACCAGAAGCTGTGCCGCTACGACAGCGTGCTCATAGAGCGCTGCGACACCTACCGCAAGCAGACCTACCGCAACCGATGCGTCATAGCCACGGCCAACGGCCTGCAGGCGCTGACGGTGCCTGTGGAGCGCACCGACGACGGGCGGCGCCTGCTCACGCGCGACGTGCGCATCAGCGACCACGGCAACTGGCGCCACCTGCACTGGCACGCCCTGATGTCGGCCTACAGCGAGTCGCCCTTCTTCGAGTATTATGCCGACGACCTGCGCCCCTTCTTCGAGCGCCGCTGGCAATACCTGTGCGACTTCAACCAGGCCATCTGCGAAACGGTGTGCGGCCTGCTCGACATACACCCCGCCATCGGCCACACCTCGGCCTACAGCCCCGCCGTGACGCCATGCGCGGCCCCGGTCGACGGCGCCGCGCCCCCGCTGCCCCGTGCCGAGGCCGGCGGCGCGATGGCCGACGACTACCGCGACGCCATCGACCCCAAGCACCCGCTGCCCGACCCGGCCTTCGAGCCGCGACCCTACTACCAGGTCTTTGCCCGCCGCCATGGCTTCAGGCCCAACCTCAGCGTGCTCGACCTGCTGTTCAACATGGGCCCCGAGGCCATCTTCTGGCTCGTCTGACCGCACCGGGTGAGGCCGCGTCGCGGCCGGGGCGCCACCGGTGGCCGCGGCAGATGGATGGAGCAATACGCATCGAGGCGCGCCATGTGGCGCGCCTCGATGCTTGTCGTTTGTTTGTTGTGACGGCCCGTAGGAGCCCCCGGGGCGGCCACGGCAGCGGCGTCGGGCCGGCTTGCCGTGAGCCTGCGGTCATTGCCTTGTCATGGCCATTGTGTCTCCGTAGTCGCCATCGTTGAGGTCGCGCAGGCAAAGCCTGTTCTTGGTTATCTCCGTCACCTCATACCGTTCGGTCTCGTCGCCGATGTAGATTGTTATCAGTCTTGTTTCGCTGTCGATTGCGTAGCTGAAGTATTCTGTGTCGGGCCTGCTGCCGTCTGCCCGGTCATACTCCGTCCATGAGCCGTGCCCGTCGGGCTCAAACTCAATCTGTATGTACCCGGTGCTGAATGTATGCCGCCACGTGCCGCATATCAGCGAGCCCAGCCCGTCGTCCTGTCCGTCGCCCTGCCCCTGGCCGGGCCTTTTGCGGCTGAATGTGCCCAGCCCTTCAATCTCGAACCGTCTGCCGTCCAGCCATGCGTAGCAGTCGTAGGCCCCGTTGTCGGTGTAGAATGTTATCGTCTCGCCATCGCTGTCGTAGCGGTACACACCCTCTTCAATTGTTGTCGTTTGGCCTTCATAGTGGTAGCCGACCTCATATTGGCCGTCGGCCGTGAGCCTCAGCACCATGTAGATGCCGTATTCATCGGCCTCGCCATACCAAGTGCCGGTGATGCCTTTGCCGTTGTCGCCATCTCCGTCGTCGTCCGACGAGCATCCCGCCGTGGCCAGTGCCATGGCCAGTGCCATCAGCAGCGTGGCCAGGTGCATAGTCTTTGCCTTCATGTTGCTTCCTTTGGTTGTTTGTGGCGGAAGGGCAGCCTGGCGCCCGTGGCCGTGCCCGCCCGCCGCCGTGTCATGTTGTCAGAAACTGTAGCCGAGCGTTATCGACGTGGTTTTCATCTTTGTTTTCTTGCATAGCTCGGTGAAGTCGGTGCCGTATGCCACGCCTATCATCAGCCCCTTGTTGAACCGTGCGTTGAGGCCCACGTGCCATCCCATCTGGAATCTCTTCCATGTGAGGTCCTTGTCGCCCATGTCGTCCTTGTCGAACAGGTTCTGGTCGGCCGGCATTTCGTACAAGTCCTCGTATTCCTCCTTCTCGTCTCCGTCGAACTCGCTGCCCAGCTCAAACTGCTTTTTCAGCTTGCCCACGAGGTTTATGCGGAAGTCTACGCCCACGAATGGTATCAGGTCGACGCTGCTGTTGGGCAGGCTCCAGCAGTAGGCCAGGCTCACGGGCACCTTGGCCGAGAGCATGCTGTACTTGTCGCCGCTCACCTGCCAGTCGTAGTCGCCCACCTCGTCTAGGTCTTCATACGGCTCCTCGTTGGTCTTGAACATGTACGACAGCCCTATGCCGGCCTCGACGAAGAGCGGGGTGCCCTTTGCAATGCCGAAAGCCTTGTTGTATCCGATGGTGAACGCGTTGGCCGAGATGTCGTCTTCGCCTTTCTTGTCGATGGCTATGGTCACGGGGTTCCACTGCACGTAGACCGATCCCCATCCCTGCACCTGGGTCTGCGTAGCCTTGGCGGCAGTGGCTGTGGTGTTTGTGAACTGCGCCTTTGCGGCGGTGCTTGCAGCGAGCAAGGCCACTGCAACGATTAGCTTGTTTTTTCTCATGACTTTGTTTATCTGTTGTTTATGATGTTGCCTTCGCCCTTCCACAGCGTGAATGCCATGCGCCACACGTTGGCCGTGGCCGTGGCGCTCCCGCGCTGCGATATGAAGTAGATGTGCCTGCCGTCGCGGCCCCACGCCGGGCTCAGGTCGTCGGCGGCGTGGTATGTCAGCTGTGTCAGCTGCGTTCCATCGGTGCGGCACACGAATATGTCGGTGTTTGCATAGCGTTGCGCCCCGTTCATGAGCACACTGCTGCCCACGGCGAGTATCCACTGGCCGTCGGGCGACACCGACGGCGTGGTGAAGCTGCGTGCGGGGTCGGCCATGAGGCATTCCTCCACGCCCGTCTCGTAGTCAACCCTCCATATCTCGCTGCGCCCCGAGGCGTCGGTGCGTGCGCAGAGCAGCGCCTTCCGCCCCTTGATTGGGCACGGGTTCATGCCCCGCGTGTAGTTGGCCAGGAAGTTGTTGGCCACGTTGTAGCTCCACACGCTCACGCCGGTGTTCTCCTGGCGGGCGAACACGATGTCTTTCATGTCGTCCGTGTATACGGGCGAGTAGTCGGTGTTGCCCGATGTTATCTGCCGGCACACATAGCTGCCCTCGGCTGCCGTCTGGAATATCTGGTTGCAGTCGCCGCTCCGTTCGGAGAAGCACAGGTATCGCCCGTCGGGCGAATAGGAGAAGTCGATTACTGCCCGTCGGTTGGTGCGCTGCACTGAGCTTCCCTGCCGTGCAACGTCTTTTATGAATATGTTGGTGGTGTTGTTGCGTGCCGAGAGGTAGGCCAGCCTCTGCCCGTCGGTGGATATGTCGATGATGCGGTTTGAGAGCCAGTTGAGGTTGCCCGCGTTGCGCCTCACCTCGGGCATGCACACGTAGTCGTTGTCTTGGGTGATGCGCGTCAGTTCGAGCCCGGTTTCCTCGTTGACGGCCACCACAGAGTAGTCTACCTGTGCCCAAGCTGCCTCCGTGGCAGCCGCCAGTGCGAGCGTCAGGACAGCCTTCGCCATGATTTTGTTTGCCATTTGTCGCCTTTTTCTTGTGTTTCCTTCAGTCGGCAGCCGTGCCGGTTCCGTGCCGCTTTTGCGGTTTCTTTACGTGAGTGCATGGTTGCCGGCTGCAAAGGTATGGCTTTTTGGCAAACGTACTTTGCAAAGCGTGTATCTCAAAGGTGTTGGAAGTGTTTCTCAAACAAGACAGAAGTGTATCGAAGGCGATACATCCATTGGGCTGGCCCGGCATTCGTGGCCCGTTCGCCGTTGGTCTTTGCGGGCCGCGTCACAGGGCTGTTGTGTTGTCGTTTCAGGCTCGTTTGTTTAGCCTCATGCCCATTTCGTCTGACAGTTCGATGAAGAAGTTGCGTTCGAGCACTATCGATATCCGTGAAAGCATGGCCGTGTCGATGCTGTTTTTGCCCATTATGCGGTATACCACGGCGCGTGTGCATCCCAGTTTCTTGGCGAGCCAGCTCACCGTGCGTTCCTGTCGTGCAAGTTCTTCCTTGATGTTTTGTCCGATATTTATCATTTATAGGTGTTTGTTGCCTTTGTGCGTGGCGTTGTTTGCCTTGCTGCCTGCCGTCGTGCGGGCAGCGGTGCGTGGTGTCGGCAAGCGCCCTTTTTGCCCCGCCCAGCCTGTCGCTACGGTGTCTGCTTGTTTTGCGGGGTGCCCTGTTGTGTGTCGATGATAATGCAAGCGAGTGCAATGTGAGCTTGCTCACAGATTGCCGAGTGCAGCTTATCTTATGCAAAGATAATGCAAGCGAGTGCAATGTGGGGTTGCTCACAGATTGCCGAGCGCAGCTTATCTTATGCAAAGATACAAAAAAATGAGGAACAAACGCCTCAATTTGCATGTTTTTGTCATTTTCCCATCATATCCGGCCCTCTCGCCATGCCGTGGGGCACGGTGAGAGGGACGGCTGGTGAGCCCTACTTCCGCTCGTCCATCACCTCGGGGCCAGCGGCCATCCACACCTGCATGCGGCCCGGTCCGCGGTGGCACCAGGCGTAGTAGGGTATGAGGGTGATGCGCGTGGGCGTGGCCGTGAGCTTGCCGTCGGCGGCCGTGGCGAGCACGGTGCCCGTGGCGGTGAGCTTCTTCACGCCTCCGGCCAGCGTGGGTGCGTCGGCGATGGCGAATTTGGGGTTGCGGTCGATGACAAAGTGGAACACGTCGAACGAGTTGTCGGCCCACTCGGCGCAGTACACCAGCGGTCCGCGCTCAACGGCCAGCCTCCCCCGGTCGGCAGCCACTCGCCCGTCGGCCTTGACGAGCCTCGGCGTCATGTCCATGTGCAGGCTCACGGCGTCGCCCTTCTTCCACTCGCGGGTGATGGCCATGTAGCCCTTTTGCAGGGGCGCGTCGATGCGCTCGCCGTTGACGGTGACCCAGTAGTCCTGGCGTGTCGAGTCGGCATACTGGTAGAGGCCGCCGGGCGTCACCTCGCCGCGCACCCATCCCGGCACGCGCACCATCATGGTGAAGCGGCCGCCCTTGGCCGACTCCACCTTCAGCTCCACGTTGCCGTTCCATGGGTATTGCGTCAGCTGGCTCAGCGTCACGCTGCGCCCGCCCACGTCGACGGTGGCCCTGCCTGCCGCGAACAGGTTGACATAGAGGCTGTCGCCGCGCGTGGCGTAGACGTAGCCGGGCACCGAGGGTATGAACCGGCACAGGTTGCTCGGGCAGCACGCGCAGCCGAACCACGGCTGCCGCTCGCGCGAGCCGTCGTGGTTGAAGCCGTAGCTGCCGTCGGCTGCCAGCGGGTTGGGGTAGAAGAAGCGCCCGCCGTCGGCGCTCATGCCGCTGATTACGCCGTTGTAGAGCGTGCGCTCCAGGCAGTCGATGTACTTGGCGTCGCCGTGCAGCAGGAACATGCGCTGGTTGAGGTACACCATCGAGATGGCGGCGCACGTCTCGTTGTATGCCGTGAGGTTGGGCAGCTCATAGTTTGCTCCGAAGGCCTCGCCCGCGTGGCGTGCGCCCACGCCCCCGGTGAGGTAGTATTTCTTCTCGGTGATGTTGCGCCAGATGGCGTCGATGGCCCTGATGTATGCCGAGTCGCCGGTGAGGGCGGCCACGTCGGCCATGCCCGCATACATGTATCCGGCCCTCACGGCGTGGCCCACGGCCTCGTCTTGCTCGGTGACGGGCTTGTGGCTCTGGCTGTATTCGCGCTTGGTGGCTGTCTTGCCGCGGTAGTCGAGGAAGAACTTGGCCTCGTCGAGGTATTTCCTCTCGCCCGTGAGCACGTAGAGGCGTGCCAGCGCCATCTCGGCTATCTGGTGTCCGGGCACCACGCACGCCTGCCCCTTGTCGGGCCCCACCTCGCGCACCACGCAGTCGGCGTAGCGGCGGGCGATGTCGAGGAACTTGCGCGAGCCGGTGGCCTGGTAGTGGGCGCAGGCCGCGTCGACCATGTGTCCCAGGTTGTAGAGCTCGTGGCTCAGGTTCTCCTCGCTCGTCCAGCGCTGCTTGCCGGCCCAGCGGTGGGGCTTGTCGGGGTTGATGGTGCGCGCGGTGTATAGGTAGCCGTCTGCCTCCTGTGCGGCTGCCACTATGTCGAGCACGCTGTCGATGTATGCCTCGAGGCGCTTGTCGGGATAGGTCTGCAGCACGTAGCTCGCCCCCTCTATGGTCTTGTATACGTCGGTGTCGTCGAACGAGTAGCCCATGAACGACGTCACGTCGTAGTCGGCCGACGGGTGGGCGGCCTTGACGAAGTTGTCGTAGCGGCCCTCCGACTGGCACTTGCTGAAGGCCAGGGGTATCGTGACGTTGCGTGCGGCCTTGATGCGCTGCCCCCAGAACGTGCCCTCGGCTATCTTGACCGAGGTGAAAGGCACTTGCGTGATGGGGTAGCCGGCCGTGGGCTGGTGTTTCTTTGCTGTGGCCCCCGTGGCTGTGAGCGCGGCAAGGGCCAGAGTGATGATGGTTGTTTTCATTGTAAGCAGGTTGTGGTTGAATTCAGTTATTGATGTTGCCTGGTAGTGGTTGCTACGGCTGCCGCCGGGGGCAGCGGTTGTAAAGTTACCCTTTTTATGTGTGCCCGTTACACTACAACGGGCCATTTTAACCTCGGTTACGAACGTTTTGCATTGCTTAACGCCTTCGGGTGCCTCCGGCCCTTTGCCGCCTTTGCCGCCGAGGGTGTGGGGCCGCCGGGCCGCCGGGTCGGTTTTGCCCTGCCGGACGGGCCGTTTGGGGTTGCCGCAGGGCCCGTTTCGGCCCCCGGCGGCGGCGCCTCGCCTTTGTTCGCAGGCTGCGGGACGGGGCGGCAGCGGCCCGCGCGGTTGTTCCGGGCGCCATTTGTTTTGTTCTGCCGCGCACGTTTGATGGCCCCCTTCCTTTGCCGTGTGCGCCAAAAAGGCTACCTTTGCAGTCAAATAACATATAAAAGGATGCAAAAGGATATTACAGAAGAGAAAGGCATGCAAGCCGAGAGCCGCCGCATAGACCGCATTGTGGCTCCGCTGCACCAGTTCATGGGCCGCGAGCGCTCGGCCGGCATAGTGCTCGGGGTGAGCATAGTGGTGGCCATGGCGCTGGCCAACTCACCGCTGGCGGCCGACTATTTCCGCCTGTTCGGGCTCAAGGTGGGCTTCGTGTTCGACGGCGAGCCCTACCTGTACCACTCGCTGCACCACTGGATAAACGACGGCCTGATGTCGCTGTTCTTCTTTGTGGTGGGCCTGGAGCTCAAGCGCGAGTTCATCGGCGGCGAGCTGTCGCACGTGCGCAACGTGCTGCTGCCGGCCGGTGCTGCCGTGGGCGGCATGGTGGTGCCGGCGCTGGTATACCTGGCCCTCAACGGCGGCAGCGGCTCGGCCCACGGCTGGGGCATACCCATGGCCACCGACATAGCCTTCTCGCTGGCCATACTCTACGCCCTGGGCAACCGTGTGCCGCTGGCGGCCAAGGTGTTCCTTACCACGCTGGCCATCGTCGACGACCTCGGGGCGGTGGTGGTGATAGCCCTGTTCTACACGTCGGAGATATCTATTGAGAGCGTGGGCGTGGGCGTGGCCTTCCTCGGCCTGATGGTGGCGGCCAACCGCATGGGCGTGAAAAACGTGGCCTTCTATTCCATCGTGGCCGTGGCTGGCGTGTGGACGGCCTTCCTTATGTCGGGCATCCACGCCACCATAGCCGCCGTGCTGGCCGCCTTTGCCATCCCGTCCGACGCGCTGCTGCCCGAGACGGCCTATGTGAGGCGTGCCGCCGTCCACCTGATACACTTCCGCCACCTGCCGCCCAACGGCGTGGCCACGCTCACCGGCGAGCAGCTCGACGCCGTGGCGGCTATGCGCTCCGACGCGCGCGACGCCATGCCCCCGCTGCAGCGGCTGGAGCACTCCATGCATCCCTTCGTGTCGTTTGTGGTCATGCCGGTGTTCGCGCTGGCCAACGCCGGCGTGTCGTTTGCCGGCCTGCAGCCGTCGGACGTGTTCTCCACGGCCGTGGCCCCTGGCGTTTTCCTGGGCCTGCTCTTGGGCAAGCCGCTGGGCGTTTGCCTGTCTGTTTGGCTGATGGTGCGCCTGCGCGTGGCCTCGCTGCCCCGCGGCGTGGGCATGGGCGGCATGGTTGGGCTGGGCTTCCTGGCCTCGATAGGCTTCACCATGTCGATGTTCATATCCACGCTCGCCTTTTCCGACGACACTATGCTCATGCAGGCCAAGCTCGGCATCTTTGCCGCGTCGCTGGCGGGCGGGGCCATCGGCTACGTGATGCTGCGCCGCTGCTACAGCCCCGGGGCCGGAGAGTGAGCCCGGGGGCTGGCCTTTGGGCCTGTTGCGCCATTGCCGCATACGGCAGCCTGCTGTATGCGGCAATGGCGTTTTTCGTTTTTTGGTGTTTCCGATGCCATGCCCGCGGCCGTTGGCCGTGGCCGTGCTGCCCGTGGGCCGGTAGGCCCGGCCCGCCCGTTGGCAGCCGCCGGTTGCGGCCATGAGGGCCGCTGCGGCCGCCGGCAGCAGCATTGTTGTCAGTTTGCTCAGAAGCTGTTTTGAATTTATAGTGCGATGATTTGGGATGAGTCTTTGGGGCAGTTTTGCTTCCGTGATGAGGAAGATGGCGGGCTATCTGACGAAGCACAGAAGCGGAAATGGCAAAAAATCGCCCAAGGTACGCACGAAAACGGACACACAAAGCCAAGAAAAACTTTTTGTAGAAATTCAAAACAGCTTCTCATGTTGATGTAGTCGTCAGTCTGGTTGTGTGGCACGGCATGGCCCGGGCCGCCCGCGGGCAGTGGCGCCCTGCCCCTGCCCCGGCGGCCCTTGGCGGACGGCGGCGCCTGCCTCAGCGCGCAGCGAAGAACAGGCCGTCGCCCATGGCCAGGCGCAGCGAGCCTATGCCCTCGTCGGACAGTGCCACGTTTTTCTTCTCGCCGCTGGGCAGCGTGGCCTCAACGGTGCCGTCGCCGTTGAAGCGGAAGAGCTCGCGCTCCTGCCCCTCGGCCTGCATCGACCAGCTGCGGTGCTTCACGTCGTAGGTGAAGAGCACCTTCTCGCCCGTGGGCTTGGTCACCTCGTAGCCGTCCTTGAGCGTCTTGACGGCATACTGGCGGCCGTCGCTGCCCCATACGTTCTCTACATGGCCCACCTTGGCCACGGGGTTGGAGCCGCTCCAGAACTCCACGGTGTTGAGCACGAGCAGGTCGACCACGCCGCAGACGGCATAGGCCGGCGATATGAGTATGAACACCACTTCGTTGACAAACTTGTTGCTGATGCCCTTGTTCCAGTCGAGCACCTTGTTGAACAGCCCGAACGAGCCTATGCACGAGCTGAACGCCACTGTGGCTGCCATGAGGCAGGCAGCTGCCTTGATTGTTGCTTTCTTCATCTTGATATGTTTTTAGTGGTTAGCCGGCAGCACCCGCGCGGCCCGTGCCGGCCCCGGGGCTGCCGTGGCCCGCGGGTTGCTGCATTGCAAATATACATAAAACCTGCGAACGGGCAAAGCCGCGGCCCGCTTTTTTGCCTTTGTCGGCCCCCGGCGGGCGCTTTTTTGCCGCCGGCGGGTGGCGTGGCGCCGGGCGGGTGGCTGCCTGGGGCGTGCCTCAGGGGCGTGGCCCTTGGCGTCTCCGCAGCTGCTCTGTGTAAGGAAAAGCGCCCTTGGCGTAGGCCGGGCAAGGCCACTTTTGGCGGCGCCTCGCCGGTTTTTAAGCTGCCAAACGGCTGCTGCCGTCGGCCAAACGGCTGTCGGGGCCAGATATTTTTTGCCGGATGGTCACGATTTTTGTCAGCTTGCTCACGCCGCGGCAACGTTTGCTCCCGCTCCGCCCGGCGGCCGCCCTGCGGGTGTCATAGTTTTTTGTAACTTTGCAAGGCGTGGGTCACGTGGCGCAAGCCGCCGCGGCCGCGCGGCCGATGCCGTGACACAGGGTTTTGCACATTACTAATTAAAATACAAGTGGAAATATGGAGAAAAGGAAAATGAAATCAATCATCGCCACGATGGCCCTGGCGGCCCTGCCCCTTGCGGGGGCGTGGGCGCAGGACGCGCCCCGGGGCAAGTGGTATTTCGGGCTTGGCGGCGCCTACCGTTCGTCGCACATGAGCTTCTCTGACATCGACGAGGAGCTCTTCCCCGAGAGCAAGAACCGCGGCAGCGGCGTCTTCTCGGTGTTCGCCCAGGGCGAGTTTGGCCGCGAGGGCTGCTTTGCCGTGCGCCCGCAGCTGTCGCTGCTCACGCGCGGGGGCAAGCTCACCGACATAGCCAACGTGGGCGACGCCTACGAGCAGGGGGGCGTCAGCGACATCTACTATGCCCTGCGCTCGCGATACATCGACATACGCGTGCCGCTAATCTACCAGTTTGGCAAGGCCTCGGCCAAGGTGAGGCCCTATGCCTACGTGGCCCCGGTGCTGGGCTTTGCCACGGCCGGCGACATACAGCTCATGGCCGAGTACGACGACTGCAGCGTGGCGGGCTACAAGACCGACCTGTCCGACGCCAACATGGCGTCGACCTACTTTGCCGGGCAGGTGGGCGTGGGCGTGAAGTTTGCCATACCCGTGGCCTCCGACCGCTGCTGGCTGGGCATCGAGGCCAGCTACGAGCTGGGCTTCACCGACACCTACGGCGGCAAGGAGAAGGACGGCGAGGCCAACGACGTGGCGCAGCTCTTCAACCGCAACTACCGCATCGACGGCACGCGCAAGCTCAGCGGGTTTGAGATAGGGGCCGTGCTCGCCGTGCCGTTCAGCATATTCTCCGGGAAAGGGCAGCCCGCCCCCGAGCCGGAGCCCGAGCCAGTGGTGGCGGCGCCCGAGCCCGAGCCGGCCGACAAGCCGTGCTACACGCTCGACGAGATAATAGACCTCATGGCCAAGAACGAGAGCATAGAGGGCAAGACCATCTGCGCCGTCGACGCCATCACGTTCGACTTCGCCAAGAGCACCATACGCCCCGAGTCGCACGAATACCTCGACAAGCTGGCCACCACGCTCATACGCTCCAACCGACGCATCGAGGTGAAGGGCCACACCGACAACGTGGGCTCGGCCGAGTTTAACATGGACCTGTCGAGGCAGAGGGCCGAGGCCGTGGTGGACTACCTCGTGAAGAAGGGCGTCGACCGCAACAAGCTCACTTACAGCTTCTACGGCATGTCGCGCCCGCTGTCGACCAACGACACCGACGAGGGCCGGGCCATGAACCGCAGGGTGGAGTTCACCATACTCAACAATTTCTAAACAACAAAGACAACAGCTATGAAACGTTACATATCATCAGTGGGCACGCTGCTCATGGCGGCTGCCCTGTCGCTGACATCATGTCTGAGCGACGGCGACGACACCATTGTGCTCGAGGAGGGCAACCGCAGCGGCATTCCGAGCGACGAGCTCGCAGGCCCCAACCCCGACATCGACGGGTCGACAACCACCATACCCAACATACAGTACACCGTTGAGAACGACGGGGGCGACGCCATCGTGCGCATCGACATGACCGGCGTGCAGAACGCCGACGACTACGGGTGGATGAGGCTTCTGGGCACCGGGGAGCCCGGCCAGAACGTATGGGTCGAGGTGGACGGCAAGCCAAAGGGAATACTCGTTACCAACAACGCCGACAACCAGGGCGAGCAAGCCTCGGTGGTAGACCTTGTGTTCTGCGTGGACAACTCCGGGAGCATGTCGGAGGAGGCCAACGCCATTGCGCGCGACATCATCTCGTGGGCGCAGTTGCTCGAAAGCTCTAACATCGACATACGCTTCGGCTGCGTGGGATATTCTGAAAACGGCTACGTCAATGGGGCGCTCAACCTCACCGACGCCGACGCCCTGGGCGACTACCTCAACCGCAGCACCGGCACCAACCGCACCATGGGCTTCGGCGGCACCGACGCCAGGGCTCTGCAGTCGGCGGCGTCAACCTTCGGCAGCGTCGACGACGAGTGCGGCGCCATGGCCATCCTCTTCGGCGACAAGCACATGGACTTCCGCACGGGCTCCAACAGGATATACGTCAACTTTACCGACGAGCCCAACCAGCCGTCGGGCTACTCGGCATGGTCGACGGAGTACTTCAGCTCGCAGGAAAACTGGAGCACCGTGCAGGGCACCGTCCACACCGTGTTCAGCGGCAGCAGCTCGTTCGCAGAGTCAATCCGCTACAAGGAGCGCCCGTGGCGGATATCCGAGTACACCGGCGGCACGGTGCTCTACGCCTCGTCCGACTTCTCGGGCGTGACGCTCACGTCGCTGCCCGTCACCGGGGCCATGCAGAACTCCTATGTGATACGCTTCACCAACGTGGGCGAGTTCATGGACGGCCAAGCCCACGAGGTGCGCATCACCATCCTGTCGGCCGACGGCAGGACAAGGGCCGAGCGCACGTTCTACATCGTTTTCGGGGAGCCATGATTGCGGTCTGGGCCGGGGGCGCGGCCTCCGGCCCGCTTTTGACAAATGAATGTCCGCAAGTTGCCAATGGCAATGGGGGGCATAGGAGTGATAGGAAATTATAGGATATTGTAGGATATTGTAGGATGTTATAGGACGATATAGGATGATATAGGATGTTATAGGATGTTATAGGACGATATAGGATGTTATAGGATGATATAGGATATCATAGGAGTGATAGGGCTGATAGGGCGTTGGCGGGCAGCAGCTTTGGTGGGTAATGTCTTCTAACTCCTTCTAACTCCCCTAACTCCCCCTAACTCCTTATAACTAACTCCTTCTGCCCTTCCCGTTTTGCAGGATGCGGATATCCGTATTTTGATAAATATAGAGTTGAACATAAAAAGAGAGAGGCGGCGCCCCCCCCGCGATGGGGATGCGCCGCCTCGTTGCGTGCCGCCCGGCCGTGGCGGCCACGTGCCGCGCCAGGCCGCCCGTGCGGTCAGAGCAGCGCCTCGATGGCCTTCTCCAGGTCGGGCATCTGCGACGAGCGGCTCACAAGGTTGTTGCCCCTGTCGATGAGGAAATACTCGGGCAGCCCCGTCACGTTGTACGTGGCCAGGCGCTGCGAGTCCACCCCGTCGGCGTCGCGCACGCTAATCCACGGCAGCTGGGCCGTCTGCTGCTTCCAGAAGTGCTCGTCGCCATCCACCGATACCTGGTATATCTCCAGCCCGCGGCCGTGGTACTTGTTGTACAGCTCGCGCAGCATCAGTATGCGCTGCGGCGAGTCCTTCAGCGCAAAGAGGTGGAAGTCGAGCAGCACCACCTGGCCCTTCAGCTCGCTCAGCGAGCGCCTGCGGCCGTGGTTGTCGGTCAGCGAGATGTCTATTATGCCCGTGGTGGTCACCTTGGCCGGGTCTACCGAGGCGCTGCTCTTGGCCTCGATGATGCGCTCGTTCTTCATCCCCTCGATGGCAATGTTGTGCAGGTTCTCGCCGCGCAGGCTGCCGGGGTAGAACGTGTCCCACGCCGTGGCCACGGCGGCAAACACCCTTATGTCGCCGTCGGCCCCTCCGGGGTTGAATATCAGCGTGTTGCCCAGCGCCTGGAACAGCGCGAAGTACGACGACGAGGCCTTGGGGTCCTTGAATATGTAGTCGCGCGTCACTCTGTCCTTGTGCGCCTTCAGCAGCGCCCTGATGCTGTCGGCTGCCTCCTGCTGCCCGAGCGCCGTGTTGCGGGTCAGGGCCAGCGCCTTCTGCTGCAGGGCTATCTGCATGAGCGCCAGCTCCCTGATGCGCCTGTTGTCGTCGGAGCCCTCCACCTCGTAGCCGGTGGCCATGGTGGGGTAGTCGGCCCTTACGGTTATCGTCTCGGTCGAGTCGGCGGCCAGGTTCACAATCTGCCCGGCAATGCGCAGGCGGTAGAACTCGGGCGCGTCGGAGCGCGCCGCGCTGAAGCTGAAGCCGCCGTCGGCCCCCAGCCTCACGGAGTCAAGGGCCACCGGGCCCTGCAGTGTCATCTGCTCGAAGTACAGCAGCGAGTCCTCGGCCGAGCCGATGCTGCCCTCTACGCGGAACTTGTCCTCGCCGCACGAAGCCAGCGCGAGGGCGGCCGCCATGGTGGCGGCAAGCGTTAGTTGTCTCATATCTGTAGGTTTTCTTTTTGTTGCATGGTGCGGGCGGGCGCCCGGGGCCGCCGGGCCCCTCCGGCCGCGCCCCCGCGAAAGCGGTGGTAAAATTACGAAAAATAATCGAGACGTTGGCAGCCGCCGCCAAGAAAATGGCCCGCGCCCCCCTTTTTGCACCGCCGCGCGATGACGGGCGCTTTTGTCCGCAAGATGGTTGCAAGATGGTTGCTGAATATTTGTTTGGCCGGTTAGATGGCAGGTTCATGTATTTGAATCTGCTTGGCTGTTAAAGAATTGTGATGGTTGTTCATGGGAAACCTCAGGTGCAATTGTTGTTCGTTATTGTTGTTTAGGCCGCTTTTGTGTGTTGATTGTTTGCTTTTGTATCTGTTTGAAGCCTTTTGTCGGTAATGCTGTCTTGTATTTTGCAATTTTACACATAAGATTAACATTATTTTCTTTGCTCCAGGCTGTCTTTTATTGTTTTATCACTATATTTGTACCTCAAAAGGCGTGTACGTCTTGCTAATAGGAAAATAAGTTGAAATTACTATGTGTGCAATGTTTCAGAGAATGATAAATATTCTTTTTGCGTTGTCCTTATGTATTAAAGTTTAGTTTATGAAATCAAAGCGAAAGAAGGGAGCCGTTTTGTTCCTGCTTGTGGCTAATGTTGTACTGTTTTGCGGTTGCGGTTGCGTTAGGCGTAGTGCCAGTACCGGTGGTATAAACAGTTCTCCCGTTATGTTCAGGCATTGGGATTCGGCCTTTGTGAATGGGCTGGATGGTTCGAAGAGAGTTGTTGTTTACAAGTTGAATCCGTTGGCCGATTCTGTCGCAAGCGGTAACGGTCGCAGTATAGTCGGTTTCAGTGTCGTAGGTAGAGCGCAATCCTTGACTGTGGAACAGTTGGCCGTGTTGCGTTTTATTTTGGGCAACGAGAAGTCTTATGTATATGACGCCCCTGTTGTGAAAACATTGTTTGCTCCATATTTTGCGATAGAAGTAAATGGAGAAGACGGTGATATGTATTTGTTGCTTGCTTTCAATACCAGTGAGTTGGCATTTGCCAAAGAGGGCAAGATAGTGAAAAAGGTGGCTTGGGGGTGCAAAGACTTGTTGGTTCAATTCGGCCTGGAACTGTTCCCCGGCGATGAATACTTGAGTTCGATAACCATGTATTAACAGATAGATATGAAAAAGTTCTTAGTTTGTTATTTCCCTTTGCTTGCTTTATGCATGCTTCATGCGGGGGAGGCTTTTTCCCAGTCGCTTCATGCAATAGTCTTCGCAGATACCAACGACCCTTCGATAGGGAGTGGGGATAAGCAAGATTTTGTGAACATGACCATGGAGATGAGCACCATCGCCTCTGCAACGGGTCTGCATTTGGAAAAATACTTCTATTCCGGATCCAATTGCTCCAAGTCAAACTTGATGGGTGTGCTTGACCGTTTGCAAACATCTTCAGGTGATGTGGTAATGTTTTATTATTCTGGCCATGGCACCAGGTCGGTGCAAGACGAGTCGGATTACCCCCAGATGTGTCTTGGAAGTCATTATGATAATGAGTTCGTTCCGTTGGAATATGTTTTGCGAAGGTTGGAAGATATGCCTGCGCGGCTTAAGATAGTCTTTGGCGATTGTTGTAACTCAGTGGCTCCCGGGGTGACAAGCAAGGAGCAGGCGTCAAAGGGATTCACTGTGCTCAGCAAGAGTCCGGTCAATGCCTACACCAATCTTTTTATGAATTACAAAGGCACCATAATAGCTTCGGGTAGCCAGAAGGGCGAGAACTCTGTCACGTTGAATTATAACGACGGTTCGCCTGCTGGTGGTGCGTTTACCATTTTCTTCTTGAGGTCGCTTCAGTTTGTCGTGTCAAATGGTATGGATGCCGATTGGGATATTGTATTGAGCAATGCGCGGGAGGCTACGAAGAATGCTGTTAAGCACACTCCCGTATACTCAGTTGATGTTGAAACCACTGTCGACAGGCATGAGGGTCATGCGCCGGAGAATGCGGCCACGCCCGATGATACAGACGGTCTGCAAGCACCTATCGACCTGCTGACCGCAATCGGCAACGATAAATATGACATTGACTTGAGGATAGAGGTCATGGAGCGCACATTGCCTGTCGTCTTTGCCTCTCCTGATGTCAAGGTTGAGTCTGTAGGCCGCAACGGAACAACCGTGGTTTCTACCGAGAGGGCTAAAGATTTCATGTTGCGATTGTGTACATTGAGAAATCTTGTTAATCTTGTAGAGGTCGATTTTAAAAGGGATTCTAATGGGAAATATACATATTTGAAAGTGCATGAAATATATAAGGATTATGAATAGAATAATGATGAAGAGAGTATTGTTTCTGCTATTGTTGAGCTTGTCTTTTTCTGTATCGAAAGTAAATGCACAAGTAAGCGACTTGTCCGAGAGTGATATACAGGCATTCAAGGACCGTGTTGGCGAGGTAATAGACATGTTCCAGAACAATCTGTCAATATTGGGAGGAAAAAAGTATTCGCAGAGGGTGAAGCAGACCTACAAGAAAAGTGTCTTGAAGTTGTTTATAGGTGAGGGGCAGGCATACACCGATCCCAACGGGCTGTATCGTGAAGGTGTGTCGATGCAGGTCTCGTCAGTACGCAATGGCAAGGAGGTGAAGCGCAAAACGCCTTTGGTTACTTATCTTGATAATCTCATAAAATTACCTTATGCAGAAGTGAGGTTGTCCAAGGCCGACACATATAGGATAAGTAACATTTATAAAGTTGGCGACCACTATGAGGCTACTGCCACTATATTCCAACGTTTTGAGGGCTTTGTGGGCAAGGAAATGCGTAAGGTCTATAGGGATGTTACGCAAAAGAACATTAAGGTCTATATAATTCCTGAGAATGACTATGTGCTTGGTCAGCATTGGAGTGTTAGGCTTGGCGACATAGAGGTGATGGAGACTATGGCTTATTGAGTTTGTGTTTATGTGTAGGTTTATCACCATTCTTTCCTTTGCCCTTGCCTGTCGCTTGTTGGTGTCGGCTCAGGCATTGATGCCAGTTCCTTCTGCTTACGAGAGCCTCCTGAAGGGCAGGGTGAAGCAGATAGATGAGTTCATGGCTCGTTTCAATGCAACAGAGACATGGGATGGACAGAAGATAACCGAGCGTAACGACACGTCATACCGCAAGAAGTATCTTTTCACATTGTTCGATTATTCTAGGTTTCGTGATGTAAATGGCGTGTTCGATAGCATGGCGGTCAGCTTTGTCAACGATGTTGTGGGCCACGACTATCAGTTGCGTTACGAAGACTCTACGTGGACGGCCGAAGTGCAGTGCTCTGTGAGAGTTGGCGGACGGTTGGGCAAGTTGAAACTCTACTTGCACACTCTCAAGGTTGGCAAGAGCGAGTATCGGTGGGTGATAAGCAATGCTTATGGTGATATGTTCGAGGTGGCGGCAACCGATGCCGCAGGCGGGGTGTCCATATCGCCCGTAGAACACGAAGTTGGTTTTGTCGGGCTGCTGTCCATGGGTGGCCGACGCCGCAACGTATCCGGCCTTATGGACAGGCGCGTGTATTCTCCGGACAGGTTGTCAATGCTTGCCGTGCTGCTTGGCAATGGCCTGCTCGACATTGTATCTGTAGATTGTGTGCGGTTCCATTTCCATTCTGTTCCGGGCTATAGCTTCACTGTCGAGGTTGTAGAAAAACGCGGTGAGTACAACACAGGTTGGCTGATAACTCAGCTTAAAAAGTTTTGATGTCATATTAGGTGTAGTGTTAATAATAACATGTGTAGATTATTTTTGATTATAGGTTTTGTGTTAGGCATTGGTGCTCCTGTTATGTCGCAAACGGTCAGGCTGTCTGCCGATGAGCGCGGTGCCGTAGAGGAGCGTGTCAAGAAATATTGTGGCTTTATGGAGTTGTTTGCCGGGAATTTGGAGCAGATAGACAAGATGGATTCCATATTTGCTATGTGTGAGAATGACAAGGTGCAGACTTTCGATGACATCTCGCCGAGAGCCAAGTCGGGCGATATAGAGTACAATTCTTTGCCGCTGTTCCAGTATCTTCAGAATATCACGTCAAAGTTCGATAATTCTCTTCAGGTGGAATATTCAGGCTTCAGATGCGAGAAAGTGGTTTCCGAACCGAAGATGAACAGCCTCGGCCTTGGCGGAAGTGGAATGCCGGGCGGCGTTTCTCTTACCAATGCTTATGCCTCGGTGCGGGTGGTGAAAAAGATTAAGGGTAGTGGCATCGACAAGTCGGTGCCGCTGCGAATCATGGTCAACCTGTCGTCATTTAAGATTGGCGGTACCGTCTCGGAAGAGTACGAAGACCCGTATTCTCTCTATCTTGAAGGGGTTGAGATGCTTGAAAACGGTGATGAACGTAAGGGAATGGAGCTTCTTGAGAAATGTTCGGGCTACAAGACTTACCCGGGGCGTTTTAGGGCAATGACGATTATGGGAGTGCATTTGTTTCGCAAAGCCAAGTGGGCCGAAGCTGAACGCATGCTTACCATGGCTTCCGAACAAGATCCTGTGGGCGGTGTCATGCTGGCACAAATGTACGTAATGTCGTCGCAAACCGTGGATTTAAGGATTCCTGCCCATTACTATAATCCCACTAAGGCCATGCAGCTGCTTGAGCGGTATGCTTCGGTAGAAGACAAAGATTGCCCTGAAGCATCGCTTGTGGCGAGTTACGATCTTGCTGCTTTTTATATACAGGGTAACATTGTTCCACGCAACCTGGACAAAGCCGGGATGTATTTGGAAAAGATAGACAAGTATGTAGAAGGAAACAATGTTCATGATGGCAATTTCTTAGTGTTGCCATACTCGTTGAGGATTGGCATTGCGTCGGTGCGTGGCGATTTGTTTGAGTTGAAGTCCAATCTCATTATATTGGAAAATCTGTTTCCGGTTTTAACTCTTGGTGCTGATTACAAGCTAATACTTTACAGTTGTGTATACGGTGGCTTGCTCGGGATATACAAAAAGGAAAAGAACACGGCTAAATATGAAGAATATTTGGGCAAGTTGAAAACGTTGAATACACCTGTATGCAATAAGTTACTTGCATGCGAATATCGTGAAGCAAATAAGTATGAAGAAGCCTTGAAATATTATAGGTTGGCTGCCGATGGCGGAGAACCCGACGCTGCTTACGTGATGAGCTTCTATTATATTCCTTCATCGGGCATTGACATTTCTCAGGTTGCCGACGGGTTTGACCGCTTCTTGTATTCTCCACGGCCTGACAAGGATGCGGCCAAAAGCCTGTCGTTTGCAAAGATGGCGGCCGAGCAGGGTCACGCAGATGCTGAATTCCGCATGGTGCAGATGTGTTTTGACGGACCCTCTATCGGGTTGCCTCTCGATGTTGGGTCCGGCGTGGAGTGGGTTTGCCGTTTTGCAAACTCTGCAGGCTATTCACATGCCCGTTTGGTTGGGGCTGGCATTGGCTGGATAGTTAACTTTTATCTTCAGAACAAGGATAAGGACATACTGTCTGCTTTTGAGCGCAAGGCGGCTCAGGGAGACCCTGCGGCCGCTTATGTCTGCTATCAATTATATTGCTATGTGGAGCGCGATACTGTCATGGGGTTCGACTATTTGCGCAAAAGTGCCGAGGGCGGTTTCTATCAGGGATTATTCGATATTGCAGCCTCTTACAGTTCTGGCGTTAATGTTGCAAGGGACTATGGGCAAGTGCCATATTGGGCAAATCAGTTGGTGGAAAGGAACTTCCCTATAGGTTATGTGTTGTTGGCTGAATACGAGGCAGAGGTAAACCATGATTACAAGAAAGAAATGGATTTGTATCTCAAGGCAATCGACATGAAAGAAGCTTCGGCGGCATTGGAAGTCGGAAAGATATACCTTGAAGGGAGGCATGGACATGTAAAAGACTTAGAAAAGGCAAAGTTCTATTTGAGCATGGTGGAAGAATTCTTGCAGGTGCAGTTTTCGCCATCGGGCGCAGACTTGATTGCCGAGGCAAAACTTCGCCTTGGCCAGATAGAGGCAGCTTCGGTTAATGGAACTTTTGCCGATTCGCCAGAGCCGTCCACAAGCTATATGACACAGCTTGACGTGCTGTCCGACCAGGTATTGTCGCCCGATGAGAGGATAGCGGAGTCGGAAAGGCTTTTGCCACTGTTGTTTGCGTCGTCTGATGCGGTGGTTAAGATAATCGGCAGTAACGGCACAACAATAGTGGCGACAGAGACTGCAGCTGATTTCCTTATGCGCCTGAGCACGGCCCCTGCTAGGGTCAAGGTGGTGCGTGTAAGCTCGGAACTCAACGCGGAAGGCAAGATAATTGAACTTATTGTCAGGGAGGAAAAATAGTGCTGTAGCATTGGATTGTTTTCTGTTTGCCATTCATTCAGTTTTCCGGCTTCCATGAAAACAGGCGGGCCACAATTTGCTTGGATGGACAGTGCAGTGGCTGCATGGCCTGTGTCCTGATGGGTTTGCAGCAGAGCGCGGGCAGGCTTCCGGGCCCGCCCGCGCAATTTCATTGTTGATTAATATTAACGGAAAGTAGGGGCAAGGAAAATATATTTACCTTTGTATCATATACTAGTTTCGCCCCGGCATTTCGGGCAGGCCCGCCTGATGAACGCCTGCATTGCCTTTGGATAGTACGGTCTGCGCGTGACGATTGGGGCATGGGCCCCATGCCTTTGTCCGTGGGATTGCGCCGCGCGCCGCACACCTCTTAATGCCATTTTTATTGTGTAGCAACTTACCATTAACTGAGACATAAAACATGAGAATCCGTAAAACCACAACCTGCATCCGTAAGTGTGTGCTTGCGGTTTGCGTCACAGCACTATCCTTTGTAGCGGCAGCCGCCGACGTAGTGACGGTCAGCAGCCCCGGCCCCGGCCAGTTGCAGCTAACGCCCGAAGCCCTCATAGCCACGCACCTCAAGGTGACGGGCAGCATCGACGCCCGCGACTTCAGCATGCTGAAGGCCGCCACGATGACCGCCACGCAGGAGCTCGACCTCTCGGAGGCCACCATCTGCGAGTACCACGGCACCGACGGCAGCTACTCGCCCATCACCCCCGACTGGATAGTGGGCGACGAGCGGCCGCGCCTCTACCCGGCCGGCGAGATGCCCATACATGCTTTCACCAAGGTGGGCGACAACTCGCTCACCAAGTGGCACTATGGCGCCTCCATCACCAAGATAATACTCCCCGCAGGCCTCCGCTCGGTAAGCCCCGAGGCGTTCTGGAAGATGGGCTACCTCGCCGAGATAGAAGTGCCAGAGGGGTCGGCCACGGCGCGGAGCATAGGCGGAGCCGTGTACGACCGTGGCCTCACCCGCCTGCTGGCCGTTGCCCCGAGGCACACGGGCTGCCTCACGCTGCCCGCCACGGTCACCTCGGTGGCCGACAGCGCCCTGCACGGCGCCACCTTGTGCGGCATCGAGATAAAGGGCGCGGCCACGGTCAGCTTCGGCGAGCAGGGCGAATTTAGCTGCCCCTACGTCATAGCCCCAAATCCGGCTGACTACGCCGAGGCGTTCCCCGGCGTCGACGTCACCGATAAGATAGACGAGATTGTGGTAAGCAACGCGGCCGAGGGCCAGCTGGCCCGCACCGTGGGCGGCATGGGGCTGCGCGCTGCCGACGTGCGCAGCCTCACCGTAAGCGGCACCATAGGCCAGGCCGACGTGGAGTGGCTGGCGCAGTTGCCCAACCTCCACTTCCTCAACCTCGCCGGAGCCACGTTCACCGGCAGCGAGGTGGCGTTTGCGGACAACGCCCTCTGCTCGCTCTCGCTGCCACAAGGCCGGTATGCTCTTGCCATCACCGACTGCCCCTTCCTCGGCGGCAGCCTCACCGTGCCCGAGGGCGTGACCTGCCTCAGCTGCACGGGCGCGCCCATGCTCACCGCCGTGCGCCTGCCATCCACGCTCACCGACCTGGAGCCCAATTCATTCAATTCTTCGCTCGTGGCCGAGGCCGACCTCTCGGCCTGCACCGGCCTTGCCAGCCTCAGTGGCTTCGGCTCGTGCCACCGCCTGCGCACGCTGCTGCTGCCCGCCGGCCTGCAGGTGCTCAGTGGGGCATACGGCCCCGTGGAGACCGTGACGCTGCCCGAGGGGCTGCGCGAGCTCAGCGTGGGTGGCTGGAACGTGGAGACGCTGCGCCTGCCCGCCTCGCTCGAAAGGCTCGACATAAACTATATGCTGCGCCTGCGCACGCTCGACGCCTCGGCCGCCACGCAGCTGCGCGAGGCTGCCGGGCCGAGCTACTGCCCGCTGTTGGAGGAGGTAGACTTCTCGGCCTCGCCCCTGCAGCAGCACTACGGCCTCAGCTTCGACCTGTTGCCAGAGGGCATGCCGGACAATGACACGTCAGTTCCCGCCACGCGCGTGGTGGTGACAGGCGGCATCCACGATGGCTGCATACACTCATCGCTCACCACGCTGCGCCTGCCATCCACGCTGCGTAGCATATCGGGCGACGGCATAGTGGGCTGCGCCAAGCTCACTGAGCTTGACCTGCAGGGCTGCGCCGCCCTTGAAGGCATATCCTCGCTCCGTGGCCTCACCTCGCTCACCACGCTGCGCCTGCCCGCCGACCTTCGCAGCATTGAAGTGTACGACTGCCCCGCGCTCACCGACATATATTTGGCCGCCGACACAGCCGCCCCCGGCTACGGCGATGCTTTCGGCGAAGGTGTGCTCGAGGCCGCCACGCTCCACGTGCCCATAGGCAGCCGCGGCCTTTACTTTGCCGACGCAGACTGGAGCCGCTGCCCGCAGATAGAGGAGTATGGCTACACGGTGCGCACCAAGTCGGCCGTGGAGGGCGCGGTGCTAAAGGGTGCCGGGCTTTACGCCCCGGGCCAGGAGGTGCGCCTCGAAGCCTCCGCCACGGCTGAGACCCAGGGCGGCAAGGAGTGCGCGTTCGATGGTTGGAGCGTGGGCGGGCAGGACTACGGCGCGCCCGTGGCCGAGTTCGCCGCCGGTGCCAACGTTACCGCTACCGCTTCATACGCCGTGGGCAAGGCCTACCTCGACGCCGCGCACATGAGCTTCGACCTCACCGCCGACAAGCCGTGCCAGGTGCTCCTGGATGTGCGCAGCAGCTACGGCTTCGAGATTTACGACGGCCAAGGGCGCGTGATGTTGGATGGGGGCGACAACGGCGCAACGCCCTACAGCCTGCCCGCCGGCACCACGCGCCATGCCATGGCAATAGACGGGCCGTCGCGGGTGACCATAAGAGCGGCCGACGCCTATGGCAGCGTAAGTATATCGGGCTTGCGCACGCAGCCCATGCCCGGCCTGCTCTACCTTGAGATAGACGGGATGCAGCTCGACCGCATAGACCTTTCCACCATGCCGGGGCTTTACGAGCTTAGCCTCGGTGCCAACGCGCTCACCTCGCTCGACGTGTCGCCGTGCCTCTGGCTGCGCACACTGTCGTGCAACATGAACCAGCTCACGGAGCTTGACCTCACCTAAAACATGGACCTGAAGTACCTCTACTGCGAGTACAACCGCATAAGGCGGCTGGCCTTCGCACCGGAGGCCAAGCTCTTCGAGCTGGGCTGTACAGGCAACTCGTTCGGCTTTTCGCAGATACCCGACCGTATGCAGGCCGCCGTGGTGAACGGCTCCATCGGTGACGACACACCCGTCAGCCTGTGGTATCAGCCGCCGTTCGACCCCGGCACGGGCGACTTGCTCGACCTCAGCGGCGAGCTGTTCTCCGCCGACGGCCACCCCGTGGTCATCTCGCTTGCCCTCGACGGCACCGAGATGCCGCCGCTGGGAGGTTTGTACGCCATCACGGAGACTGGCTGGTACAGCGTTGAGATGACTTGCACCGACATGCCGTTGTTCACGTTCTGGGGCGAGTTCTACGTAAGCGGGCCGTCGGCTGCCGGGCGGTTGCCGCTCGACGGCGTGGAGATTGGTATCAGCGGGCTGCGCGTGAATGTCGGCGGACTGCCCGAAGGCAGCCGGGCCGCGCTCTTCTCCGCCGCCGGGGCGCATGTGGACGTGGCCGTGGGTAGCACGCCCAGCCTCGCTGCCCGCCAGCCTGGCGTGTACATTCTGCGGCTCACCGACGGCGCGGGGCGCACGCAGGCCGTGAAGCTCCGGCTCGAATGACCCTGCGGCGGCCCGGCGCACACGGTGCGTACAGCGTGCGCCGGGCTGCCGCAACCATGGTGGCTGTCCGCAACAGCACCATCGCAATGAGGAAGAAATCATGGCTCGCGGCCTGCCTCATGGCCCCCATGCTCCCGGCCTGCGGGTGGAAGGTGGACCTCGTGGGGCCGGGCCGATGATGAACATCCAAAAGACGTAACGACATGAAACACTCATTTGCAGCCGCACTGGCGGCACGACGGTTTGCCCAGCGCCTGCAACCTCCGAACCACATTGCTGCATATTTTCATAATAAGTGCAAATTAATTGCGCCATCCTTCGTCGGTTACACTTATTTTACTTACCTTTGTGGCGATTTAGATGTTAAAGAAACAATAAAGTTTTAGTTTTAGATGAACGTTATTACGAAGACCGTATCGCTGCCTGATGGGCGCACCATCAGCATCGAGACCGGGAAGGTGGCAAAACAGTGCGACGGGTCGTGCATGCTCCGTATGGGCAACACCGTGCTACTGGCCACTGTTTGTGCCGCAAAAGATGCAGTTCCCGGAACAGATTTCATGCCTTTGCAAGTGGATTACAGAGAACAGTACTCGGCCGCAGGGCGCTTCCCCGGCGGGTTTACCAAGCGCGAAGGCAAGCCGGGCGACAACGAGATACTCACCTCGAGGCTCGTTGACCGCGTGCTCCGCCCGCTATTCCCGTCGAACTACCACGCAGAGGTGTTTGTGAACATAATACTCTTCTCGGCCGACGGGGTCGACCAGCCCGACGCCCTGGCAGGCTTCGCCGCCTCGACGGCCCTGGCCTGCTCCGACATACCGTTCGAGTGCCCCATCAGCGAGGTGCGCGTGGCCCGCATAGGCGGCGAGTATGTCATCAACCCCACGTTCCAGCAGATGGCAGAGGCCGACATGGACATCATGGTGGGCGCCTCGGCAGAGAACATCATGATGGTGGAGGGCGAGATGAAAGAGGTGTCTGAGCAAGACATGATAGGCGCCCTCAAGGCCGCCATGGCAGCCATCAAGCCCATGTGCGAGCTGCAGGCCGAGCTCTCAAGGGAGCTGGGCAAGGACACCAAGCGCGAATACTGCCACGAGGTGAACGACGACGACCTGCGCAAGCAGATGGCCGACGAGCTCTACCAGAAGGCTTACGACGTGACCAAGCAGGCCCTCGACAAGCATGCCCGCGAGGAGGCCTTCGACAAGATACTGGCCGACTTCAAGGAGGCTTACGCCGCCGCCCACGCCGACCTCGGCGAGGACGAGATGGAGGAGAAGCAGGCCATGATGGACCGCTACTACCACGACGTGATGCGCGACGCCATGCGCCGCTGCATACTCGACGAGGGCATACGCCTCGACGGCCGCAAGTGCGACGAGATACGCCCTATATGGTGTGAGGTGGGCCCGCTGCCCATGCCCCACGGAAGCTCAATCTTCACCCGCGGCGAGACGCAGAGCCTCACCACCTGCACACTCGGCACCAAGCTCGACGAGAAGCTCGTCGACGACGTGCTCGACAAGAGCTACATGCGATTCCTGCTGCACTACAACTTCCCGCCGTTCTGCACCGGCGAGGCAAAGGCGCAGCGCGGGGTGGGCCGCCGCGAGATAGGCCACGGTCACCTGGCATGGCGCGCCCTGAAGGGCCAGATACCCGAGGACTTCCCCTACACCGTCCGCCTGGTGAGCCAGATATTGGAGAGCAACGGCTCGTCGTCGATGGCCACCGTATGCGCCGGCACGCTGGCGCTGATGGACGCCGGGGTGCCCATGAAGAAGCCCGTCAGCGGCATAGCCATGGGCCTGATAAAGAACCCGGGCGAAGACAAGTATGCCGTGCTTAGCGACATCCTGGGCGACGAAGACCACCTGGGCGACATGGACTTCAAGACCACCGGCACCAAGGACGGCCTCACGGCCACCCAGATGGACATCAAGTGCGACGGACTGAGCTTCGACATTCTCGAGAAGGCCCTCATGCAGGCCAAGGCCGGCCGCGAATACATCCTGGGCAAGCTTACCGAGACCATAGCCGAGCCGCGCGCCGAGCTCAAGCCCCAGGTGCCGCGCATAGTGCAGATAGAGATACCCAAGGAGTTCATCGGCGCCGTGATAGGCCCGGGCGGGAAGATCATCCAGCAGATGCAGGAGGAGACCGGCACCACCATAGCCATCGACGAGACCGACGGCGTGGGCAAGGTGCAGATAAGCGGCCCCGGCAAGGACAGCATCGACGCCGCCCTGGCAAAGATACGCGCCATTGTGGCCATACCCGAGGTGGGCGAGGTCTACGACGGCACCGTGCGCTCGATAATGCCCTACGGCTGCTTCGTCGAGATACTGCCCGGCAAGGACGGACTGCTGCACATCAGCGAGATTGACTGGAAGCGCCTCGAGACCGTCGAGGAAGCCGGCATCAAGGAGGGCGACAAAATCAAGGTGAAGCTCATGGAGATAGACCCCAAGACGGGCAAGTACAAGCTGTCGCACCGCGTGCTCATACCCAAGCCCGAGGGCTACGTTGAGCGTCCCACGCGCCGTGAGCGCAGGCCCAGGCCCGAGCGCAAGCCCCGCGGCGACCACCGCCAGGACGGCGCCTTCCGCGACGAGGAGCGCGAGCCGCGCGACTTCAACGACTCGCTCGACAAGATGGGATATTAAGTAAACAACACATACCATTGTTTTAGGCAAAAATAGACTGATATCGGGACACCCGGCCGTGAGGCCGGGTGTCTTTTTTTTACCCCTTTGTGCCTAAGGGCGAGCGGCGGCCTTAGGTGTGTGTCAGCGGCTGCCGTCGACGTCGCAGTCGAAGCTAATCTGGTCGCGCCGCTGCGGCCTCACGTCGACGGTGGCCCTGTCGCCGTCGTACACCCTCACCCTGAACCTGAAGCTGTCTTCCGTGGTGCGTGCCGAAAACTCTATGCTCAGCGCCCCGTCGGCCGTGCGCCCCTTGCTCAGCCCCGTGGCCCTCGCCTCGAAGTCGAGCACGCTGCCCGTGCCCAGCGTGGGCGTGTAGGCCCGGCCGAAGTAGGGCAGCCGCGACACCACGCTGTCGCCCCTGAGCTCCAGGAAGAAACCGTCGGTGAGCGAAACGCTGCGCCCGCGCTGCGTCATGGCCATGGTGGGGCGCAGCAGCAGGCGCCCGTCGGCGTAGGCGGCAGGGCTCACGCCGCCCTCGGCACCGCCACCGCCGCCGGCGACGGGCCCCGTGGCGCAGGCCGCCATCATGGCGGCCACGGCCAGTGACATTGCAAACCTCATCATGGCCCTATCCGTTGGTTGCCCCGGCCCAACAGCCGTCGCCGGCGTAGGCCGCCTTTATCTCGGCCACATACACATCGTGCAGCCCTCCCATCTTGCCGCCATACCACCTGCCGAGGCTGCTGTCGGCAAAGCGGTCGGCCCTGAGGCTGTCGTTGTACAGCTTGCGGCACTCGAGCACCAGCCGCGCCTGGGCGAAGCCAACGCCGCCGCCGGGCAGCCCCACAGGCTTGAGCCCCGTGGCCGCCATCTTGTCGGTGTCGCGCCCCGAGTGGCTGCCGCAGTATTCGTAGGCCCGGCGCGCCTGGGCCGAGGTGCCCAGGAAGGCGAGCGTGAGCGTGTCGCTGCGCTCGGCAAAGTCGTGGGTAAGCCGCTCGGGGCGTATGAACACCACCGCCACGGGCTTGTTCCACAGCCACCCCAGGCAGCCCCACGAGGCCGTCATGGTGTTGAAGCTTTCGGACGTGCCGGCCGTCACCAGCATCCATTCCGTGCCGATGGCCCTGAACACATTGTCGGTCAGGGCCTTCACATCGATTTTTTCCATAGTCTGATGTCCTTTCTTTAAAAATCAATATTAATGTTGTCAAGTTGCAAAGTTGCTATAGGAGTGGTAGGAGGGCTGGGAGAACTGGGAGGGCTGGGAGAACTGGGAGGGCTGGGAGCTTTGGGAATTATTGGGAATGATAGGGAGTTAGCGGGCAACGGCGTTAGTAGGTAATGTCTTCTCCAACTTACCTTTACTCCCAGCTCTCTCAGCTCTCCCAGCTCTCCCAGCCCTCTCAGTTCTCCCAGCTCTCCCAGCTCTCCCAGTTCTCTCAGCTCTCCCAGCCCGCCCGTTGGCGGCGGTGCCCGCCGGTAGTTGCAAAGATAGCCTTTTTCTGCCAACGCGGTCTGCCGCGCCCCTCATTTTTATATGATTTAACCCAAACCGGCGTCAGGCCCGCCCGCGGGGGCCCCGCCGCATGGCCGGACATGCCGTTTTGCAGGTCGGGATGGCCGCTTTTGCCCGCCCGGGCCTTGCCATGGCCTTCCCCGCAGTGTATCTTTGCGTCGGGTCGGGGCACGCCGCCCTGGCCCGCAACTACACAAAACAGCACACAACCATGGAACACACAATTGCACAGACAGCACCCGCGCCGGCGCCAATGGCCGACGCACAGTGCGAGCGCGACGCCCTCGGGGCGGCGCTCACCTACAACCAGCTGCTCGACTCGCTCTCGCCCGAGCTCTTCCGCGACCCCTCCTGCTCGGCCATCTTCACCGCCGCCAGGGCCGTGCGCTCGGCCGGCGGCGAGGCCGACGTGGTGGGCGTCATGGCATGGTCGGCAGCCCACCAGGCGGGCATCAGCCCCGAGGCGCTCACGTCACTCTTCGACAGGCCCAACCCCGCGTCGCCCTTTGCCCGCAACCTGGCCCGCCTGCGCGAGCTCGCCGCCCGCCGCCGCATGGCCGCCGTGGCCTCGCTGGCGCGCGCCGCGGCCACGTCGGAGGTGGTGGGGCTCCGCCAGGCCGTTGAGGCCGTGGCCGAGGGGCTGCGCAGCGTTGACACCGCCGCCGGGCCCGCCGGCGCCGAGTGGTCGGTCGACCTGGCCAAGCCCTGCCCCGGACCCACCTTCCTGCTCAGCCAGGACGGCGTGGGCTTCATGCCCCGGGGCGACCTGCAGGCCATCAAGGCCAAGTCGAAGAGCGGCAAGAGCCTGCTCTCGGCCGTGCTCGCCGCCTCGGTGCTGGGCTGCGCCGCCTTCGGCATCAGCTCCTGCTGCGGCCAGGCGGGCGTGGTATACTTCGACACCGAGCAGCATCCCAGGAGCACCATGCGCCTGGTGAGGCGCATCCACGCCATGCTCGGGTGGCACACCGACCGCAACAACCCGCGTCTGGCAGCCTACTGCCTGCGAGCCATGGCCATGGCCGAGCGGCTGCCCTTCATACGCCGCACGGTGGAGCGCGCCAGGCCAGCGGCGGTGTTCATCGACGGCGTGGCCGACCTGCTGGCCGACTTCAACGAGGTGGGCCAGAGCACGGCCCTAATAGGCGAGCTCATGAGGCTCTCGGCCGGGGCCGACTGCGCCGTGTGCTGCGTGCTGCACACCAACAAGGGCGACGGCGACCACGGCATGAAGGGCCACCTGGGCACGCTGCTGCTGCAGAAGGCCAGCGAGGTGTTCGAGGTGACCCGCCGCGCCGACGACTTCGTGGTCGAGCAGACCGACTGCCGCAACCGCCCCGTGGCTCCATTCGCCTTCTCAATCACCGACAGCGGGGTGATAATGCCTGTCGAGATGGGGCGGGGCCAGGCGGCGGCCGAGGTTCGGGCAGCCCGGCTGGCCGCCGTGATGCGCGAGTCGTTCGGCCCAAACCCCGAGCTTACCTACGGCGAGCTGTGCGCGGCCGTGGCGGTGAACGCCGCCGTGTCGGGGCGCACGGCCAAGCGCAAGGTGACCGAGGCACGCGCCATGGGCATACTGGCTGTTGACAGGCACACAGAGAAATATTCTCTGAAGGGTGGTTGATTAATGTTCACTGCGGGGGTGATGGTGCCAACTGCAATATATATATAAATATATATTGCAGTTGGCACCAATCTACACCCACGTCTGTTGTGGCTTGCAGCCCTGTCGCTTGTCACCGTCTGTCACCACCTGTCACCACGTCGCGGTGCAGCCGCAACTGCTTGCTGACCCGAAGGGAAGTCTGCCATGCTTGCCGGGCTGGTGTGTATGAGGCCAAATCATTGGTTAATAAATCCAGCTTTTTGGGGGAAACTAAATTCAAAGTAAATTCAGCCACAAAAACACAACCTGATGGCCGTTTGGTTTGGGGTAAGTAGCTGTTCAAAATTAACCGATACAATAGACCTTGCAGGTGTCCTCTATATCTTTGCCACCATCTTGTGTGCTCTTTCGGGCCGCATGCCAAAGTCTCATCGGTCGCGTAGCCCGCTACGCTCTCTCTTCGGACTTTGGCATGCATCTCCGAAATAGCGCACAATTTGATGGCAATTAATTTTGAACGCCTACTTATTTATTGTACCTTTGCATAAGGCAAGCAGCACTCGGGCAATTGTGGGCGAGCCACATTGCCGGTGGTTTGCATTGTCTTTGAAATCAGGGCATGGAAAGGATGCCTTCCAATGGCCGCAACAATGGCAAATGCATTAGGTGGCTTCGGTGCCGATGCGCAAGCAGGCGGAATGGGGAACTGGGTGTTCCGTAGGAAACGATGCTTAGACGCTGGTTTGAATTTTCAAAAACAACTTCCAAGCATTGGGCCTCATAGGGCGTCGTGATTGCCAAACTTGAGTTATGAATGAGCAGCTAACGAAACAAGGATATGTCAACACAAAGTGAAGCGGCATTGGAAGCCGGACTTATAGCCGCGCTTCGGCAAATGGACTATGAATACGTCAAGATAGCCGAGGAAGACAATCTTCAAGCCAATTTCAAGCGGCAGTTGGAGATGCACAACCGTAAGCGGTTGGCAGAGCACGGCCGTACAGAGTTTACTGACGAGGAGTTTGAAAAGATACTCATCCACCTTGAAGGTGGCACGCGCTTTGAAAAGGCAAAGAAGCTACGCGACCTCTATCCGCTCGACACGGCCGACGGCCAGCGCATCTGGGTGGAATTTCTCGACCGCCGGCAGTGGTGCCAGAACGAATTCCAGGTTTCCAACCAGATTACGGTGGAAGGCAGAAAGAAATGCCGCTATGACGTGACAATCCTTATAAACGGTCTGCCTTTGGTGCAGATTGAGTTGAAACGCCGTGGGGCGGAATTGAGGGTTGCGTACGACCAGACACAGCGTTACCAAAAGACATCATACCACGGGCTGTTTGACTATATCCAACTGTTCGTCATCTCCAATGGCGTAAACACGCGCTATTTCGCCAACAACCCTAACAGCGGCTACAAGTTCACATTCAACTGGACGGATGCAGCCAATGTGCCGTTAAACGAACTGGACAAGTTTGCCGCATTTTTCTTTGAGAAATGCACCCTTGGCAAAATCATCGGCAAATACATAGTGTTGCATGAGGGCGACAAATGCCTGATGGTGCTTCGCCCATACCAGTATTATGCTGTTGAGAAGATATTGGATAAGGTGAAAAACTCCAATGACAACGGCTATGTATGGCATACAACAGGAGCCGGAAAGACATTGACTTCATTCAAGGCGGCACAGCTTGTTTCCGAACTGGATGATGTGGATAAGGTGATGTTCGTGGTTGACCGCCACGACCTCGACACCCAAACCCAATCGGAATATGAAGCCTTTGAGCCGGGTGCAGTAGATGGCACTGACGACACAGACGAATTAGTGAGGCGGTTGCACAGCAATTCCAAGATAATCATCACTACCATTCAGAAACTCAATGCAGCCGTCAGCAAGACGTGGTACAGCAACAAGATTGAAGCCATACGCCACTCCCGTATCGTGATGATATTCGATGAGTGCCACAGAAGCCATTTCGGGGAAAGTCACAAACGTATAATGAAGTTCTTTGACAATGCCCAAGTGTTTGGCTTCACGGGTACGCCAATCTTCAATGAGAACGCAGTGAACGGACATACGACCAAGGAAATCTTTGGCGAGTGCCTGCACCGCTATCTCATCAAAGATGCCATTGCCGATGAGAATGTGTTGGGCTTCCTTGTGGAGTATTATCACGGCAATGAGGAGGTGGAGAACGGCAATGCCAACCGCATGGAGGAAATTGCCAAGTTCATCCTTAATAATTTCAGCAAGTCTACCTTTGACGGTGAGTTTGATGCACTGTTTGCCGTGCAGTCTGTACCCATGCTAATCCGCTATTACAAGATATTCAAGTCGCTGAAACCGAAAATACGTATCGGTGCGGTGTTCACATACGCGGCCAACAGCAGCCAAGATGATGAACAGACCGGAATGGGTACAGGGCAGTATGTAAGCGGGAGCGTGGGAGATGCCGACGAATTGCAGGCCATCATGGACGACTACAACGAAATGTACGGCACGGCATTCACAACCGACAACTTCAGGGCTTACTATGACGACATAAACCTGCGCATGAAAAAGAAGAAAGAGGGCATGAAGCCGCTCGACCTTTGCCTTGTCGTGGGTATGTTCCTCACCGGATTTGACAGCAAGAAACTCAACACGCTCTATGTGGATAAAAACTTGGAGTTTCACGGATTGTTGCAAGCGTTCAGCCGCACGAACCGTGTGCTGAACGAGAAAAAGCGTTTCGGAAAGATAATATGCTTCCGTGATTTGAAAAGCAACGTTGATGCAGCCATCAGGTTGTTTAGCAATTCCAACAATCCCGAAGACATAGTGCGGCCTCCGTTTGAGGAAGTGAGAAATGAATACAAGCAGTTGGCAACGGACTTCCTGCAGAAATACCCGGAGCCAAGCAGCATAGACCTGTTGCAGAGCGAAAAGGACAAGAAAGACTTTGTGTTGGCTTTCCGTGACATCATCCGCAAGCACGCCGAGATTCAGATATACGAGGATTACAACGAAGATGCGGACGACCTTGGCATGACCGAGCAACAGTTCATGGACTTCCGAAGCAAGTATCTTGACATTCACGACACGTTTGTTTCATCCGACACGCCATCAACTACACCCAACAAGGACGATGAACAACCAAGTGACGGACGGTTGGAAGATGTGGACTTCTGCCTTGAACTCCTGCACAGCGACATTATCAACGTGGCTTACATCCTTGAACTGATTGCCGACCTTGACCCATACAGCAATGACTATGCGGAACGGCGACAGAATATCATTGACACCATGATTAAGGATGCCGAGATGCGCAATAAGGCGAAACTCATAGACGGCTTCATCCAAAAGAACGTGGATGAGGACAAGGAGAACTTCATGGCGCAACGGAAGAAAGCGGACGGAACAAGCGAACTGGAAGAACGCTTGAACAGATATATCTCCGCAGAACGGGAAAAAGCCGTGAACTCATTGGCGCAGGATGAAGGTCTTGCCACAGACGTGCTTGACCATTACCTGAAAGAATATGATTACCTGCAAAAAGAGCAGCCGGAAATCATACAAAAGGCTTTGAAAGAGAAGCATCTCGGACTGATTAAGACCCGAAAGGCTTTGACAAGGATAATGGATAGATTGCGTAGCATAATAAGGACTTTTAATTGGGATTGAAATAAAAGATGGCAGCGATAAAAGTAATAAAATCTATCAGACTTGATTCCAAGGGTGTACGTGTAAAAGATGCAAATGGGAGTATTGTGCCATTACATAAACGACAAGGAGATATGGATGGCGCGTGTGCCGTTTATTCGTTAGCAATGGCTATGCTTTGTATGGGAGTTGTTACAAATGAAGATTTGCAGATATACAATTGTGCTGATAAACGAACCCGAAAGGGAAAGCTTCTAAGCCACTTTTTGGAAGAACAAGGGTTAGTAAGAAATGGTTATTCTTTTGTTACTATGGCAAAGGAAATAAGGGCTTCAAACTTTAATATCAACGCAATTAGAAAGAATCCTAAAGAATATGCTGATGTTATCAATGAAATAGCTGATTTTCTTGATGAAGATAATCCCGTTATAATATCAACGGAGTTTGGCAATGGTGCTCATGCTTTGCTTGCCATAGGATATGAAACAGAAGATAATGATGATAAAATAACGAAAATATTATGCTTAGACCCAAGTGAAGAAGCTCCATTATACACCTATTGGAACTGTATTATAGATGTTTCGCGAACAGGTGGAAAACTCGAATATCCATTTGTGTATATAACATCAACTCAATCTTATAAAGTAGCGTTGGGCGATATTTTGGTTTTACTGAAAACGGAGTGAATATATGGATAAGGTAAGAGAACCGGGTTTTGTATATATCCTCACGAATCCAAGTTTTCGTGAGGATTGGGTTAAGATTGGCAAAAGCGCACGTCCTGTTGATGTACGCTCAAAGGAACTCGATAATACAGCTGTACCTTTGCCGTTTGAAATATATGCTACAATCAGAACTATAAAATACAATGAGGTAGAAAAGCTTGTACATGAGTTAATAGACAGTCTTACAGATTTTCGCATTCGTCGAAATAGAGAATTTTTCAATGTCAATCCGCAAAGGGCACTGGAAATCTTTAAAAAGATAGCACTAACTATAGACGATGCGGTTATAACTGAATATACTGATAACAGACCTATTTCAAATAATAGTGGTTCGGTCGTTTATCAAGATGCACATAATAAAGACAAGGATTATACAAAATACTCCCTTAATGGAAATGGTGTTTTTGGAAAAGGTAAATTGGCTTTAGAGGTTATACGTTGTTATGTCCAAGAAAATCAAATTTGTTATCAGGATTTGATTGCCATATTGCCCAAGAAATTGATTAAAACTGTTAAAGAGGTTGATGATTGGAAACGGCAAACAAAAGACAAGAAGAAAGATACAAGGTGGTTTGAACATGATGTACTTGAGAGCTGTGATGGTGTCAAATTTCTTGTATCAACTCAACATGGCAAAAATAATATAGACAAGATATTTGAGCTTGCGAATAAATTTGGGTATGAAATTAAAGAACTAAAATAGATATGAGCGAAGAATTACAGCAGAAACTCCGCGACCAGCTTTGGGAAGTAGCCAACAAGCTGCGCGGCAATATGTCGGCCAGTGATTTCATGTATTTCACTTTGGGCTTCATCTTCTACAAATACCTTTCGGAGAAGATAGAAGCATACGCAAACAATGCCTTGGTGGATGATGAAGTGTCCTTCAAAGAATTGTGGACTATGGAGGACGAGGATGCCGCCGAACTGCAAGAGGAACTGAAAAAGCAATGCTTGGAGGGTGTCGGCTACTTCATAGAACCGACTTACCTCTTTTCATCCGTAATTGACCGAATCAAGAAGAAAGAGAATATATTGCCAATCCTTGAACGGTCGTTGAAACGCATTGAGGATAGCACGTTGGGACATGACAGCGAGGAAGATTTTGGCGGTCTGTTCTCGGATATAGACCTTGCTTCCCCAAAGCTTGGCAAGACGGCAGACGACAAGAACATGCTTGTCAGCAATGTGCTGCTGGCCCTTGACAACATCGAGTTTGGCGTGGAGGCATCGGAAGAAATAGACATTCTTGGTGATGCCTATGAGTATATGATTGGGCAGTTTGCCGCAGGAGCCGGAAAGAAAGCCGGGGAGTTTTACACACCGCAAGAAGTCAGTCGGATATTGGCAGAGATAGTGTCTATCGGTCATGCACGGCTTCGCAATGTGTATGACCCGACTTGCGGTAGCGGCTCGCTGCTTCTCCGTGCGGCAAAGGTGGGTCATGCGGTGGATATTTACGGACAGGAAAAGAATCCTACCACTTACAACCTTGCCCGAATGAATATGCTGTTGCATGGTGTCAAGTTCAGCAATTTCAAGATAGAGAACGGTGATACGCTGGAATGGGATGCCTTTGGCGACATGCAGTTCGATGCAGTGGTGGCTAATCCTCCGTTCTCCGCAGAATGGAGTGCTGCCGACAAGTTCAACAGCGATGACCGTTTCAGCAAGGCCGGGCGGCTTGCACCGAAGAAAACCGCCGATTACGCTTTCATCCTCCACATGATTTATCACTTGAACGAGGGTGGCACAATGGCTTGCGTTGCACCTCATGGCGTGCTGTTCCGTGGCAATGCCGAGGGGGTAATCCGTCGTTTTCTTATCGAAAAGAAAAATTACATTGATGCTATCATTGGTTTGCCTGCCAATATCTTCTATGGTACGAGCATACCGACTTGCATCCTTGTGTTTAAGAAATGCCGCAAGGAGGATGACAACATTCTGTTTATTGATGCAAGCAAGGAGTTTGAGAAAGTCAAGACACAAAACAAGCTCCGTCCGCAACACATTCAAAAGATAGTCGAAACCTACCGTGACCGCAAGGAAATAGAAAAGTACAGCCACCTTGCCACGCTGCAAGAGATAGCCGACAATGATTATAACCTGAATATCCCTCGCTATGTTGACACCTTCGAGGAAGAGGAACCGATAGACATCAAGGCGGTAATGTCTGAAATCAAGGAACTGGAAGCCAAACGCGCCGAGTTGGATAAGGAGATTGAAGTATATCTGAAAGAGTTGGGAATTATATAATTTTGATTGTAACATTTGAAGTCGCAAATTGTGACATCAAGATGTATAGGCATAACTAAAGAAATGGAAAAGATAGAGGGCAAGGCAAGCGAACCGGTCGCAAATTGCGACCAGTTGCCATTGACAGCTGATATACAGCCGATGATTCGAGTAATCAGAGGTCAACAAGTCATCATTGACAGGGATTTGGCTTTGTTGTATGGTGTGGAAACCAGAGTGCTGAACCAAGCGGTAAAACGTAACATTGAGCGGTTTCCCGATGACTTCATGTTCCAACTGAACAAAGAGGATGTTGAAATCTTGAAATCACAAAATGTGACTTCAAGTTGGGGCGGCGACAGAAGATTGCCTTATGCTTTCACAGAACAAGGTATCGCCATGCTTAGTTCTGTCTTGAAATCACAAACAGCGGTAGAAGTAAACATCCGCATCATGCGAGCCTTTGTGTTCATGCGCCGCTTCATCGCTACCAATGCTCAACTGTTCCAACGGCTCGAAACGATAGAATATCATCAGCTTGAAATGAAGCAGCATCAAGAGGTGACGGACAAACGCATTGATGAAGTGTTCAGACGGTTGGACGCGAATATTCCACCCATACAAGGTATTTTCTATGACGGGCAAGTGTTTGATGCTTACCGTTTCGTGTCCGATTTGATGCGAAAAGCCATGCGTTCAATCGTGCTTATTGACAACTATGTGGATGACACTGTGCTTACCTTGCTCGACAAAAGGAAAAACGGTGTAACGGCAACCATCTACACGCAACGTATCAGTAGCCAGTTCCAGTTGGATGTTAACCGTCATAACGCACAATATTCGCCCATTGAAATAAAGCAATTCAACAAAGCACACGACCGTTTCTTGCTTATTGACGATGAAGTGTACCTCATAGGAGCATCCATCAAAGATTTAGGTAAAAAATGGTTTGGCTTCACCCTGATGCGTGACATCACGGCAACTGAACTTATCAACAAAATTAAATAGTAATGACTATGGCAGATAATAAAGATAAGAAAGTCCTTAATGTCCCGGCTTTGAGAGAGCAGAACGATGCTTGCATCAGTTCTGCCGAACGGGA